>Ga0228664_1000179_pt1 | contig 41478 bp, 46 predicted proteins | sample 78DmetaG_FD_183029 | JGI IMG/M metagenome (GOLD analysis project Ga0228664, IMG submission 183029) | Seawater microbial communities from Monterey Bay, California, United States - 78D | ecosystem: Environmental > Aquatic > Marine > Coastal | place: USA: California | collected 2016-09-26 | reverse complement strand
ATGCCTGGCGGCCATAGCGAGTTGGTCCCACCTGAATCCATCCCGAACTCAGAAGTGAAACGACTTAGCGCCGATGATAGTGTGGGAGTTCCCATGTGAAAGTAGGTCACTGCCAGGCTTTTATTTAGAGAGACCCAGTCCCTTACAGGACTGGGTTTTTTTATACTTGTGTGATCTAGTTATTAAGGTGAAGTGTATTACTTTGCTAGGGCTAGATCGGTATTTTTTTGATTAAATAGGATTATGATCTGATGGCTATGCCTAAAATTGTTGTTGAAAAGAATTTGAGTGATGGACGTAAAGCTGAATTAGGCATTGCGAGTTGGAATATTTGGGACTGTGACGTTAGAGAGTTTCGCCTGGACTTTCAAGGTGAATCAGAGCATTCATATATTTTGGAAGGTGAAATTGTAGTCACGCCAGATGGTGGTGAATCAGTAACACTTGTGCCTGGTGATTATGTGATTTTCCCTGATGGCTTAACAAGCATGTGGAGTGTCACTAAAACATTGAAAAAACACTATATGAAAACACCTGACTAGTCTTGTTGTTTTAGTATGAGTTTAAAAAGGCATCTATTCAGATGCCTTTTTTATATCAGCTTGTTATGTACCTGTCTTACTTAGCATCGCAAGCTCAGCGACTTGTACTTGGTCTCTACCTTCGATTTTCGCTTTATAGAGTGCTTTATCGGCGACAGCAATGATAGATGTTGATGTATCGCCATATTCAGAATACATAGCAATACCAATCGACATTGTGACATAGCCGAGTGATTTGTTTTTATAGTTTAATGTTAACTTACGTGTCCTCTCTACGAGGAGTTGTGCTCTTTTTTCAAGACGTCAATTTCGCTATCTGGCATGGTGATTAAGAACTCCTCGCCACCATAGCAGCTTACGATATCATCAGCTCTGACAGTTTACGACATTAATTTAGCGACTTCTTGAAACGTGTAGTCGCCCGCATGATGTCCGAAGGTATCATTAAAGTTTTAAAATGATCCATATCAATCATCAAGATATCGATTGACTGTTGTTTTCTTTCTGCCCGAATAATTTCATTCTCGAGTGCTTCATCCAAATAACCACGGTTATAGAGATTCGTTAATGGATCGCGTATGGCTTGTCTTTTTGGACTTTCGCGTAGATTAATATTGGACAGTGCAAGGCTTAGGTGAGCGGCCATGGTGATGAAATTCTGATGTTCTTCTTCTGAAGCTTCATTAAAGCATGACTTTCAATATTGATGCCAGTGGCATCTTGTTCAGTTGCCTCGATAGACTGGCAAACAGATACTTTACCTTCTGTTAATTTCCTTAAGATAGTAAGGCCGAGGGTGTAGTCTGCTGTGTGCTCATTGATGATGACGTTTGGGTCAGCCGCAAGTGGCTTGGTATCGATGGCAGTGACAAAAATGGAATGAGGGGTTGAACCAGGGTTTGGTGACTTGCTGTAAGTTCTAGTTCTGATGGCAGTCCAGAGACAGGAGGAGAGAGGGTTTTGTGTTATTTGTTCGGTTTTGAGTTGGTTTAATTCGGTTGGGTCATAGCGTTCAAAAGTGACTTCGTCGTCGCCATATAGTTCAATAATAACGCCTTTTACTACCCCGTTTGATGGCCTTGATAGTACATGACCCGGGTGATGTATATGTGACACGAGGATTTTTTTGTCGGTGAAGAGGGCTTGACCCAGTTTGATGCTTTGTCCCTCTTCAATAAGCATTGTGGGTTTCATGTCGTGATATTCATTGCCGAGAATGGCAACAGAGGTTACGGGCTTAGCCGCTTCAATAGTTTGAATAGACTTACCTGAGAGGGGTAAGTCGAGACTTTTCTTAGTTGAAAAATGCATAACTATTCTGTGTTAAGGCAGCTTGTGTAGCCTTGTACTCGAGTCCTCCTATCCGTGTTGCGCTTAGTATAGGGTCTGTTTTTTAATATGGCAGGCGCTTAGCTTGGGAATTTGTGATTAAGGTGTTATTTTTAGCCAACGTAAAGCAATAAGCGTGGCGAGTAATGTTGCCATAGCAGCAAAAAAAAAAGTCATTGTGGGCCCCGGCGATAACCAGAAATAGCCGCTAAGGAGACTGCCTAAAACACCGCCTGCGCCAAAACCAATACTGCTATAAAGTGCCTGTCCACGTGCTTGATTTTTGCCTGTGAAGTGTTGGTGTACCCAGGCAATGGCTGCAGCATGAAATGATCCGAAACTGGCTGCGTGTAGCAGTTGGGCAAAGAGTAAGAGGCTTAAATTTTGAGGGAAAAAGCCAATCAGTAGCCAGCGGCATGTCGATAAAATGAGACTAATGATTAAGACAAATCGAATGCCGTATTTGGGTAACCAACGGTGCATTAACAAAAAAATGACGATTTCAGCTATGACGCCTAAGGCCCAGAGTTGACCTATCAGTGTTTTACTGTAACCGTGCTGTTCAAGATAAATAGTGTAGAAAGTATAATAGGGACCATGACTGAGTAGGGTTAAGAAACAGATAGCAAAGAAGGCTAGGACGCGAGGTTGTTTCAATAATTTTTTTAAGGGTTGATGGTCGAGGCTCAAATGTCGCGCAGCTGATTCTGGGACGGTGATGCTGACTAGGAATATACCGGTCATGGTAATAATAAGTGCGATAGGCATGGCCTCAATACTGATGGTTTCAAAAAGGACACCGAGTATTGAGACCGCTATAATAAAACCAATTGATCCCCATAATCTTATCTTGCTGTAATGATGAGTTTGTTCACCTAAGTGCTGAAGGGTATTGGCCTCGAATTGAGGCAATGTCGCATTCCAGAAAATACTGAATAGCAGCATGACAACGGCAATCCAAAGATAACTGTTATTCAGTAAAATTGCAGAGAAAAAGACTGTGCCAATGATCGATGCTGAACGTACGATTTTCATACGCTGACCATGGTGATCGGCAATCCAACCCCAGATGTTAGGCGCAATAATACGGGTGCCTAAGAAAATGGCGGTGAGCTCACCAATCTCTTGAGCTAAAAAGCCATGCCATTGAAGGTAAAGTCCCCAGTAGGGAACAAAGACGCCAAGTGATGCAAAATAGAAAAAATAAAAGCCCGACAAACGCCAATATGGCGTTGTAGTGAATGGGCTCATGTACTTGCAGGAATAATAGGCGTTTCTGCTGTGACATCCATATTTTGGGCTCGATGGCGAAGCATATGATCCATTAAGACCAATGCGAGCATGGCTTCTGCGATCGGTGTGGCGCGAATACCAACGCAGGGATCATGACGACCATGGGTGACAACTTCGATAGGGTTACCTTCGGTATCGACACTTTTCCCTGGAATTCTTAAACTTGATGTGGCTTTAAGGGCCATACTGACAAGAATATCTTGCCCGCTTGAAATACCCCCAAGTACCCCACCAGCGTTATTACTTAAAAAACCTTCGGGTGTGATTTCGTCGCGGTGTTCGGTGCCTTTCTGGGTGACTGAATCAAAGCCGGCACCGAGTTCAACGCCTTTAACGGCATTGATACCGAGCATGGCATGGGCAATATCTGCATCAAGGCGATCAAAGACAGGTTCGCCGAGACCAGGGGGAACATGACGAGCGATGACGTTAATTCGTGCACCGATAGAATTACCCTCTTTTCGTAAGGCATCCATATAGGTTTCTAGTTCAGCTTCTTTATCTGGATCGGGGCAGAAGAAAGCACTGTTATCCATATGAGACCAATCAAATTTTTCTGTTTTAATAGGGCCGAGTTGTGCTAAATAACCTTGAATCTCAATGCCGTAACGATCGCGTAAATATTTTTTAGCAATACCACCTGCAGCAACCCGCATGGCTGTTTCACGTGCTGAAGAACGGCCACCTCCTCGGTAATCACGCACACCATATTTTTGATGGTAAGTGTAGTCGGCATGTGCAGGCCGAAATTGGCGCATGATGTTGCCATAGTCTTTCGAACGTTGATCGGTATTCTCAATAATCATACCGATGGGGGTGCCGGTGGTTTTACCCTCAAAGACACCGGATAATATTTTGACTTGGTCTAATTCTCTACGTTGTGTTTCATGACGTGTTTTACCTGGGCGGCGTTTATCTAAGTCACCTTGTAAATCAGCTTCGCTGAGTTCGAGTCCCGGAGGGCAGCCATCAACGATACAGCCAATGGATGGGCCATGACTTTCACCAAATGAGGTGAAGGTGAAAATTTTTCCGAGACTATTGCCTGACATAATTGGTTTCCAAGTCGATATGTGTACTGCTAAGTGGAGTTCTCCTTTATATGATAAGCGATTTGGGCTTATTCTTAAAATGTTACTCAGTTTTAAACGATAAAGAGTGTGGCGAAACCCAAGAATGCGACAAAACCAACAACATCGGTGACGGTGGTCAGTAATACACCAGCTGAAAGTGCGGGGTCGGTGCCAAATTTTTTGAGTATTAAGGGAATTGCAACGCCGGCTAACCCTGCAGCAACGAGATTGATGACAATTGCGGTACCGATTAATAAGCCTAACATGATATTGTTAAACCAAAGAATGGTGACAATGGCAATGGCGATAGCCCAAATGAGGCCATTACTGGCACCGACTAATATCTCTTTTCGGAGTAACCAACGCTGGTTGTTATCGTTTAATTGCCCGAGCGCCATAGAACGAATAACCAAAGTTAAGGTTTGACTGCCAGCGACGCCTCCCATGCTGGCGACAATGGGCATGAGAATCGCGAGTGCGACTTGTTTTTCAATGGTGGTATCAAATAGACCAATAACCCAGGCAGCAAGGAAAGCAGTAAGTAGATTAACGCCTAACCAAAGCGAACGCCTATGTACACTTTTTTTAACAGGAGCGAAGGTGTCTTCATCTTCACTTAAACCCGCTAAACTCAACATGGAATGTTCAGCTTCATCGCGGATAACATCAACAACGTCATCGATGGTGATACGACCAATGAGCCGATTATCTGGGTCGACGACGGGTGCTGAAATAAGGTTGTGTTTTTCAAATCGGTGAGCGACCTCACTTTCATCAGTCATGGCATCGATGGCTTCAATTTGATGAGACATTACTTCACTGACGGTGAGGGATCGACTACGGCTAATGAGTTTGGATAATTCGAGGGTGCCGATGTAATGATCTTCATGATCAACGACGTAAAGGCTATCGGTATTTTCTGGAATATCGCCAAGAATTCGGAGATAACGCAAGACGACCTCAAGAGTGATATCTGAACGAACGGTAATCACATCGGTGTTCATTAAACCACCGGCAGTGTCTTCTTCGTAGGCCAGTAATGTTTCTACACGCCTACGGTGCTGGGTATCCATAGCGCGAAGTACTTCGCGCATAATGTGACTAGGTAAGACTTGTAAAATATCGGCGACATCATCGACATCGAGATCTTCGGTTGCGCTGATGAGATCGGCGGTATCCATATGCTGAATAAGATCAGTTCGCACATCTTCACCGACAAAAGAAAGTACATCACCACGAAGATCCGGATTAATGATCGGCCAGCAGACTTTTCTTTCTAATGGCGGAAGAGATTCGAGTAAATGTGCAGTTTCAGCGGGATGCAAGCTTGCGAGCAAACGTCGCATGCGCACGAAACGGCCACTTTTTAAAGCTTCGGAGAGAGCGTGGATTGGTAGCGTGGTTGCTTGTTCTTGATTTAGTTCAGGCATAATCCAAGTCTCGAAATAGGGTGGCCGAGAGGCGTTATTTGTGGACTATTCTAGACGGTTGATGTGACAGTTAATAGGGCTAATTTCTCTAATCGTATGAATTGATTGTTTCAATTAAGCACTCGGCCTCAAAGGGATTATCCATATTGAGGATAGTAAGCGTTTCTCTTGGTAATTCCGTTAGATTGGTTTCATTAATGATTTGTTTGATCTCAAGGATGGCATTGGGATGCATACTAAAGTTATTTAAGCCCATGGCTAATAATAGACGTGTGAGTCTAGGGTCACCGGCCATTTCACCGCACATTGATACTTCGGTATCGTGTTTTTTACCTGCCAGTAATGTCATATGAATGAGCCTGAGCACGGCGGGATGTAAGGGGTCATATAGATAGTTAACTTGGTCATCAACCCGATCTATTGCCAAGGTGTATTGGATTAAATCATTGGTACCAATGGATAAGAAGTCGACTTGCCTAGCAAACATTTCAGCACAAACAGCACTGGCTGGTATTTCGATCATGACACCGACTTGAATATGATGGTCGTAGTCAATACCTTCACGATCGAGCTCTTTTTTGCAGCTCTCTAATTGATTTCTAGCTTGGGCTAATTCCTGTTGATTGGACACCATCGGGAACATCACTTTGACTTTGCCAAAAGCTGAAGCCCGCAAAATGGCACGTAGTTGAGTCCTGAACATGGCGGGTTGGCCTAAACATAATCTGATGGCCCTTAAGCCTAAGGCAGGATTGTTAACGGTAGGACCATGATGGCGTCCGCCATCGACAGTTTTATCAGCACCCAGATCGAAAGTCCTAATGGTTACAGGACCATCTATGCTTTCGACGACATCGCGATAAGCTGCAAGTTGTTCTTCTTCTTCAGGTGGTGTTGCACGGTTCATGTAGAGAAACTCTGTTCGATAGAGTCCTATGCCTTCAGCACCAGCATTGCTAATCAGACTAATATCTTCAGGTAACTCTGCATTGGCCAATAATTTAATGGCTTTTTCATCTTTAGTTTTAGTGGGCTGAGTTTTATAACGACTGAGAGAGGCGATATGGGCTCTAAAGTCGATTAATTTTTTCCGATATTCGGTGACGACGGAACCGTCAGAGCCCGCGAGTACTATCCCTGATTCACCATCGATAATGAGGGGTTCATTATCTTGAATATAGCGTCGGACTGATTCAACACCAACTATGGCAGGAATTCCTAAACTACGTGCCAAAATAGTCGTGTGCGATGTGGCGCCACCATGTTCAGTGACAAAACCTGCGATACCTTGATGTTGCATTAAAACGGTATCCGCTGGGGTTAAATCTTCTGCAATGATGATATGGTCTTTCAAGCGGCCATCAGGTATTTCATGATCGGCGACGTGTTCATCGGCGAGAATACGGTGAATTCGATTTACAACATGATCGACATCATCTTGGCGTGTGCGTAGATAGGGATCATCCATTTCGTTAAAGACGTTGATGAGTGCATCGCGTTGCAGTTGAAGTGCCCATTCAGCATTGCAACGACGAGATCGGATCATATCTATAGGGACAGAGCTCAATGAAGAATCATTGAGCATTAAAAGGTGGGTGTCGATAAAGGATGAGACATCTGTTGGGGCATTGGCAGGTATGTGATTTCGAATGGCTAAGAGTTGATCACGGGCCTGTTCCGTTGCATGTTTTAATCTATCGACTTCTTGTTCAATACTAAAAGCGGGAATCAGATATTCACGAACATCGGGCTGATTGTGGAATAAAATGTGCGCGCGGCCAATGGCGATACCACGAGAGACTCCGATACCTTGGAGTTCTAGGGTCATTCACCCTCTCCAAAGAAATCTTGAATGAGGGCTTCAATGGCATCGAAAGCAGCTTGTTCGTCGTCCCCCGTTATATGCACAACGATATCAGTTCCTTTAGCAGCGGCTAACATCATTAAGCCCATAATGCTTTTACCATTCACAATGCGGCCATTGCGAGCGACTTGGATATCAGCGTTAAACTCTGATGCCGTCGTGACAAACTTGGCTGCTGCGCGCGCGTGCATGCCTAGTTTATTAAGAATAGTGATGGAGCGTTCGATCATTTTGTACATCCTGTATGGTGGCAACGTGCCACGCCTTCTTGGCCGCCGGTAATGGCTTTCTGTTCTAATTCTTCGAGGGTTAAATTGGGATAATTTAATACGCGAATTAACATCGGTAAATTGAGTCCTGACACAATGCGAACATCATGTCGTTCCGAGACATCACAGGCGATATTGCTGGGGGTAGAGCCAAACATATCGGTCAAGATTAGGGTTCCGCCGCCTTGATCGACCTCTTCTAAAGTTTGTTGCAACCTGAGCTTTATTTCATCGGTATTGTCATGGATGCCAATAGAGATAACTTTGACCGGTAAAGAATAGCAAGACAACATTTGCCGTGCTGCATTGATCAATTCTGCGCCGACCTGATTGTGGGAGATGAGTAATATACCTACGGTCATGAAAGTCTCATTTTTATTATGCCATGTACTTTAACAGGTGATTCATCATCATTAAGATTGTTCGGTAGCCATTAGTTGCTGTTGTTTTGATACTAATTGGATTTCGGTTTTATCTTGAGTTGTGTGTAATCTTACCCCGGTTTCGATGCGATGAGCTAGTGATGCAGGGTTTTGGGTCGATAATGTTATGGTTGGGATACTTTGCTGGCAAATAGTGGTATTAGATAAATTGGGTTTTAAGCCGTCACTTAATATCGTTGGACTTTCCTCGAGCTGAATGACGATATCGAGACGGGTTTCTGATTGCCAAGCCTCAGGGCCAAACTGCTCTGTGATTGGAATAAGACCGAGCTCTTTTGTATGGAGTACGTCTGCTAATAAGGTGGGGCAACGGCCTAAGATATTTTGTCCAGATTGAGTGAATTCAGCGATGTCATCAGCAATAAGTTGATGGCCAAGGTAGAGACATTCCAGTGCTACGCTGCTTTTACCAATGCCGGATGGGCCGACAATAAAAACACCTTGTCCTGAGATTTTAAGTAGGACGCCATGGTGTGTTTCTAAGGAGACATTGTCAGTCATTGGACTTTAATCGTCGTCGATGGCCAATAGTAAATTGAATAATTTTTCAGGGTCCTGCGTTGTGCGTATATCGTTACAAGTGTCTTGGTCTCTTAAGATGGCTGCAAGTCGGGCTAAATGTTCGAGATGGTATTCATCGCCACCTTCTGGGACAAGCAGTCCAAACACTATATCAACAGGTTGATTGTCGGCTGCTTCATAATCGATGGGGGTGGCCAGCACCATCATAGTGGCAATGGTTTCGGTAATACCGGGAACTCGTGCATGTGGGATGGCAACGCCTTTACCCAGACCCGTACTGCCAAGTCTTTCACGCTCAATCATGGCTTGAAAAACACGGTTAGCAGGTAGAGCCTGAGTATTGGCTGCAAGATATTGACTTAGGTTTTCTATGAGTCGTTTTTTACTCGTGATGCTGTTTTCATTACAGTGAATATTGTCAGCGTTAACCAATAAAGAAGCGATCAGCATATTAAAGTGAGTCCTAATTACCCTGCGTTATGTTTCATTTGAGCTCCATCGGCTTGATGGTGGTTTTTGATTTTATCTTTGTGTTTGATGATTTGGCGGTCTAGTTTAGCAACTAAATGCTCGATCGCTGTATACATATTTTCATTCTCATCGGAGGCGAAGAGATCAGCACCGCTGACATGAACCGTGGCTTCGGCTTTTTGGCGTTGTTTTTCGACCGAGAGAATAACGTGAACATTGGTCATATGGTCAAAGTGTCGTGTTAATTTTTCGAACTTATTATTTACATGATCACGAAGACTGTCTGTAATCTCAATATGTTGTCCACTAAGGTTTAACTGCATAGTAGTCTACTCCTGTTGGTCTTATGATGATTGGCTATGATTACACCAATCGCTTGCGCTCATTCGATGGCGGTATTGCCAGCGTTTCGCGGTATTTGGCTATTGTCCTCCTTGCGACATTGACACCCCGTTCTCCTAGAATATCAGCAATTTTGCTATCGCTGAGTGGTTTTCTTGGATTTTCAGCGGCGACTAGTTTTTTGATAATAGCGCGAATTGCAGTGGCTGAACATTCCCCACCGCTGTCAGTGCTGACATGGCTGGAGAAAAAATATTTCAGTTCATATATGCCACGCGGGGTGTGGAGGTATTTTCGGGTCGTGACGCGGGAAATGGTTGATTCATGCATCTCCACTTCTTCTGCGATATTGTGCAATACAAGCGGGCGCATGGCTTCATCACCGTGATCTAAAAAGTCTTTTTGGCGATTGATAATAGCTTCAGTAACTTTCAATAAGGTGTCATTTCGGCTTTGTAAACTTTTTAAAAACCAGCGGGCTTCTTGTAAATTATTCTTTAGGTAAACGTTATCAGCACTATTATCGGCACGTTTAATTAATTGTGCGTAGTGATCGGCGACCTGTAGCTTGGGCGAATTATCGGGGTTAAGAGACAACTGCCAGCGGTTGTTTATTTTACGAACATAGACGTCGGGCACAATGTACTCTGTTTTATCGACTTGTATTTGTGTACCAGGACGTGGGTTCAATAATTGGATTAATTTCACTAAGTCAGTGAGTTGTTCATCATTGATTTTGAGTGCGCGTTTAATCAACTGATAGTCACGTTTGGCCAATGTATCAAGATGCTGATCGATAAGTGTGGTTAATAAATCGAGGTGCTCGGTTTCATTATCGAATTGTTGTAGTTGAATGAGTAAACATTCTCGGAGGTCTCGCGCACCGACACCAATAGGGTCAAAATGCTGAATGCGATGTAAGACGGCTTCGATTTCTTGTAAATCGATATCGTCTTCTTGGCCAAGACTTTGCTGAATATCTTCGGGTGTGCTTTTAAAGTAACCATCTTCTTCGATGGCATCGATAATGAGCGTAGCAATGGCTTGCTCAAGTTCAGTGAAAGGCGTGAGGCGCATTTGCCAAAGCAAGTACTCTTGTAAGCTTTGACTACTTTCATCTTCATTATCACGTTGCATGTCGTTATCAACGACCTGACTTTTGGTTGCAGGGCCAACATGTTGATGGTCAAAAGTGTCTTCCCATTGGCTATCGGTTGGTAGCTCTTCTGGTATGTCATTGTGTTCGAGTTTTGTACTGTCTTCTATCGGCACATCTTGGCTACCATCGCCTTCATCTTGATTATTTTGGTTGGCATCGAAATCGACATTTTCTTCGACTTCTAATAAGGGATTGGTTTCAAGTGCTTCCTGTATTTCTGTTTGGAGCTCGATAGAGGAAAGTTGTAGTAAACGAATCGCCTGCTGTAATTGCGGCGTCATCGATAAGCTTTGGCCTACACGTAGCTGTAGCGATAGTTTCACGGGCACTTAGTCAACATAATTTTCATGTTGTTTATGTTACAGCAAATATTATGCCATTGCCTGTAGATTCTTATTAGAAACGGTTAGCCAAGTCTAAAATACGCTGACGGCAGTCGATTTAAAACTCAGATAGATGGATTTACCAATCGTTAAATTAAGGTCTGCGAGCGCGTCGGGGCTGATGATCGCATAAAAACGCTCGCCACAATTGATGGTGAGATGAATGGTGCCAGCTTCTTCAGCAATGGCCGTTAATCTGCCAGTGAAGTGGTTTCGCATACTAGAAGACAGCACTTCATTGGAAATAATAATTTCGTGCGGATCGATCGCGATATGACTGGCCTGATGCTGGCTGGTGGTGTGTATTGTGATACTGCCGGTATCGAAAAAATGTTGGTCTAACTGACCATGAAAGACGTTGAGTAGCGGACTTTTAGTAATCTGGCCTTTAATCAGGTTAAGTGTGGTGTCTGCTAAAGCTGCACCCTGTAGACGGTCATGGGTTGAGAAAATGATAGTTTTATCTTTTTGGGCAGCTAACTGTTCAATGATAGTTTCTAGTTGATGAATATGATTTTGATCGAGATGAGAGAAGGGTTCATCAAGTAATAAAATATCTGGGTCGTGTGCGATGGCTCTGGCGATGGCAGCGCGTTTTAATTCTCCGCCAGAAAGAGTGGTGGCGGTTTGTTTAGCAAGATGACTTAAGTTAACGCGTGCTATGGCTTTGGCAGTGCGTTGTGGTCTTTCAGATGCTGGAATACCTTGTAGTTTCAGTGCAAGGTCAATGTTACTGGCGACGGAACCACTTAATAAAAAAGGCTGTTGATTGACGTAGCCGATGGACCGTCGTTGTTGTGGCGATAATTCCGATTTTATTGTTCGGCCCGCTAGTTTGATCTGGCCTTGGTTGGGCTTATTCAAAAAGGCGAGGAGGTTGAGCAAGGTCGATTTACCTGCGCCATTGTCTCCAAGCAACGCGATGCAATGGTGGTTGGCAATTGTAAGATGAGGTAAATCAAGCGAACATTTCTGCTGATAGAAGACCTTGATATTGTCTAGTTGATAGGCGTTGGTCATACTTTTTCTCGCTGTAGACAAGACAAAATAAAGTTAACGAGAAAGGCAATAAATAAGAGTAATAAACCTAATGCAAGACCCATTTCAAATTCGCCTTTGCTGGTTTCCAGCGCAATGGCAGTAGTCATGGTGCGGGTATAACCTTCAATGTTGCCCCCGACCATCATTGCGGCGCCCACTTCACCAATAGCACGGCCAAAGCCGGTGATAACCGCGGCCAACATGATAAACCGTGTTTGTTTTGCGACTTGAATAGTTAAGGTGGTGGATTTGGCGCCAAGACTTCTTAGGGTAGGAACAAGCCGTGGATCGGCGGCCGTGACGGCAGCAATGGCCAGGTTCATCATGATCGGGAAAATTAAAATGGCTTCAGCGATGATGATGGCTGTTGGGGTATAAAGTAATTCTAAATGGCCAAAGGGTCCAAGGCGGCTCAATAAGCCATAGAGAAGTAGGCCGATCAAGACGGTTGGCATGGCCATTAAGGTATTCAGAGTATGCTGGATTAATTGTCTGCCGTGAAATTGATTGAGGGCCATCACGATGCCAGCTGGAATGGCAACGATACCGGCAATGAGTGCTGCGATGAGTGAAATGGAAATCGAGTTAAAAACGATCTCATATAGCGCCTGATCAAACGATAGGATTAGCTCGGTTGCAGCAGAAAGGGAATCGGCAAAGTAACTCATGTGGAGAGATTATCTTATGTTTTTGCGTTGAGGCCTAGTCCGCAGACTGAAAGTCGGACGAATTGGTGATGTCTGCAGGGTAAATGGTTCGGGGGAAATGAAAGGGCTAACGGTTAAGTTAGCCCTTTTATTGATGTACTTAGTAGCGGTAATGTTCGGGTTTGAACGGACCAGCTTGATTGAGGTTAAGGTAAGTCGCTTGCTCATCCGTCAATTCTGTTAAGTGGGCACCAATTTTACCTAGGTGAAGTCGTGCGACTTTTTCATCTAATGATTTTGGTAGTACATAGACTTCATTTTTGTAGTCGTCACTGTTGTCCCATAGTTCGATTTGCGCCATCACTTGGTTAGTAAATGAGGCTGACATGACGAAACTTGGATGACCCGTTGCACAGCCTAAGTTAACTAAACGACCTTCTGCAAGCAAGGTAATACGTTTGCCATCTGGGAAGACGATGTGATCGACTTGTGGTTTAACGTTAACCCATTCGTATTGACGTAAAGACGCGACATCGATTTCAGAATCGAAATGACCGATATTACAAACAATGGCTTCGTTTTGCATGGCCACCATATGGTCGTGATTAATGACGTTAACATTACCGGTTGTGGTGACGAAGATATCGCCCATCGCTGCTACTTCATCCATATCGACAATACGGTAGCCTTCCATTGCGGCTTGGAGGGCACAGATTGGGTCAATTTCAGTGACCATCACGGTTGCTCCCATGCCCTTAAAGGCTTGTGCGCAGCCTTTACCTACGTCGCCATAGCCCAAGACAACACAAATTTTACCTGCGACCATGACATCGGTGGCACGCTTGATACCATCGAGTAATGACTCACGGCAACCGTATAGGTTATCGAACTTAGACTTAGTGACAGAGTCATTGACGTTGATAGCAGGCACTTTCAAGCTGCCATCCTGCATCATTTCATATAGGCGGTGTACACCCGTGGTGGTTTCTTCAGATAAACCTTTCACATCGTTAAGTAATTCTGGGAATTCATCATGCATGATTTGGGTTAAGTCACCACCATCATCTAGGATAAGGTTAGGACGCCAGCCACCAGGTCCAAAGATGGTTTGTTTAATGCACCAAACAGCTTCTTCTTCGGTTTCACCTTTCCAAGCAAAGACAGGAATATTTTGTGCTGCAATGGCTGCAGCGGCTTGGTCTTGTGTTGAGAAAATATTGCATGATGACCAGCGAACTTCAGCGCCTAAGTCGATCAAGGTTTCGATCAACACAGCAGTTTGAATGGTCATATGCAAACAACCCGCAATGCGGGCGCCGGCTAGTGGGTTTTTACCTGCATATTCTTCACGAATGGCCATCAAGCCAGGCATTTCTGTTTCAGCGATTTTAATTTCTTTGGCACCCCATTCAGCAAGGCTGATATCAGCCACTTTGAAATCGGGGGTTAAGTTATCGATAGGTGCGTTCATTTTTATTCCTACTATTTAGGTTATGTTTATTTGTCAGTTGGTTCTAGATGCCTGCAGCATCACGTAATGTGTCAGCGAGGTCGGTGTGTTCCCAAGTGAACTCGGGTGTTTCCCGGCCAAAGTGGCCATAAGCGGCAGTCGGTTGATAAATCGGTCGAATCAAATTCAACATGGTGACTAATCCAACGGGACGTAAATCAAAGTGTTCACGGACCAATGCTTCTAGTTTGTCTTGTGCAATTTTGCCGGTACCAAAGGTATTGATGGTGATTGAAGTGGGTTCTGCCACACCGATGGCATAAGAGACTTGGATTTCACAGCGGTCAGCGAGCCTAGCTGCGACGATATTTTTGGCGACATAGCGACCGGCGTAAGCGGCACTGCGATCGACTTTTGAAGGGTCTTTACCCGAAAAAGCGCCACCACCGTGACGCGCCATGCCACCATAGGTATCAACAATGATCTTACGCCCTGTTAAACCGGCATCACCGACAGGGCCACCAATAATAAATTGGCCTGTTGGGTTGATGTGGAATTGTGTTTGGGCACTGAGCCATTTTTCAGGCAATGTCGGTTTGATAATTTCTTCCATCACGGCTTCGTGAAGGTCTTGTTGTGAAATCTCAGGACTATGTTGTGTTGATAATACGACGGCATCAATGGCAACGGGTTTGTCATCTTCATATACAAAAGTGACTTGGCTTTTAGCATCGGGACGTAGCCAAGGTAGGGTTCCGTCTTTACGCACCTGTGCCTGCCGTTCCACAAAGCGATGTGCATAGGTAATTGGGGCTGGCATCAGTACGTCGGTTTCATTGCTGGCATAGCCAAACATTAACCCTTGGTCACCGGCACCTTGCTCTTCAGGTGTGGCTCGATCCACACCCATGGCGATATCTTCTGATTGTTTGCCAATCAGCGACATAACGGCACAGGTTTCACCATCGAAGCCAACCTCTGAGCTGTTATAGCCGATATCAGTGATCGTTTTCCTGACGATATCTTCTAAGTCGACCCAAGCGGAAGTCGTGATTTCACCAGCGACAATGGCGGCACCTGTTTTGATTAAGGTCTCACATGCCACACGTGCATTGGGATCTTGGCGTAAAATTTCATCAAGAATCGCATCAGAGATTTGATCGGCCACCTTATCCGGGTGGCCTTCTGAAACCGATTCAGACGTAAACATATAGTTATTGCCCACAGTTTGTTCCTCTTTCAAGATTAAACTACGGTATGGATAGATGGGGAGGTCATTGGTGACGGTCCATTACTATCAGTTACCTGTTAATAATGAACGCGGTTGTTGTTTTGCGGTGAATAAGCCTAGCAGGCGGTGCCTGTTGCAGCGTTCCTTATTCGCAGAGGGTATTTTAGCTTTGATTTGGATTGGGTACAAGTTTGGGTTTTGATTCGCTGGCGCGAGGATTTATTTGAGTCCACTGCCGCTGGGGCTTCCATTTATTTTGCGTGGCCAAAATAAACGAACCAAACAAAAGGCCAACCCATGCTTGCCCTGCGGGTTACCTCACTTTTCAATCTATTTGAGATACGACGAAAACTCGCTGCGCTCAAGCACTCGTCGTATTGATCTCAAATAGCTTTCAAAGTTCGGCTTTGCATTGAGGGCGAAATTAAAATTATCTCTATTTTATCAATCAGAAGTTTAAAAACTTGAGATTGAAAGAATAATGTTCCTAGGTAAAACAAGACTTTGTTTGGTTTTTAGATTTCGAAAAATAAAGAAATCATTACTGCTTGCTAGAAGTATCATATCTCGTTTTGGATATTGTTTTTCTGGAGAGAATTCAAAATTGTATTGTTTAATGTCGGTTATTTCTGCATTTTTAATGTGGTGGATATCTTTATTTATAGTGGCGTAGAGGTGTGCAAAAAAAGTAATGATGAAGACGATTCCAAACGTAGCAACTATGGGCTCTTTGAAATATTTTTAGGCAATATACTGAGAAAGGTAAAGCCCAGAAAAAATAATTCCAAATTGGATTCCATCGTAAATTAGAGATGATTTATTAACGTATCCAGCTGCAAAAAACGATCCCCTGGAAGACAATATACTTAGTGTGGCTTTGATCATATTCAAGTTCTGCTATGGATCTTCTGGAAGCGTGGTGCATAACAAGATAGAACTTACTTAGCCCTACTGTAGTTCCAAGTACTGAATATCTAATACCTTCTATGCTTGATGATATATAGTCGCCGAGTCTAAAGAATTTTGAGACTTCAATGTCAAATGAATCCAACAGGTATTTATTTAAAGATAATCAGAAATTAGGAATAGTACAGATACAAATGAAAAATTGTAGCCAACCTTGGATCGCTTAGGGCTAGTTTAAAAGCACCTCGATCTGCAACTTGTGATTTTAAAAATCGCAGTTTCTTTTTGGTAGAGGGACGAATATTTTAAACGTCCTTAATCTCTAGCTCTTTGGAGTCAGGAGGAGTGTTTTGGGCAAGTTTAAAATAGAATTTTGCAGCTTTAGGGTCATCAATTAGTTTTTTTGTGTATTGGCAAATTAACCAATAATGTTGTTTTAAAGTTGAAATATCTTTGATTCCATCAAACTCGCCTATTAGCTGGTCTATTGAGTCTTTGCTTTCATCATAGTCTTTGAGAACACCTTTATAGAGTTCTTCCATTTGTTCATCAACTTCTTGAAGTTCAGGATCGAAGGTTTGAGGGTGAAGCATGTTCTTAGTAACTATATTAATTACGTCGTCAAAATGTTCGTCGAACCATGCTAAACGTGCCTTTGGGGTGAGATGTCGTATCTTTAGTCCCAACAGATTAGTTAAATCTAATCGGATGAGGAGCGCACGTTTAAGAGCATAGAGTTTAAATTTACAGTAAAGCTTAATTAATGGAATAACTAGTAGTTTACTTCTGAGTTTTTGTATCTTTGTATTTACGGACATTTGCCAATTCATTAATAGTTTTAGGCTAATTAAAACCAGGCAGTCTCTCAAGTAGAATCTTGTAGGGTCGGTCAGTTAGGTTTTGTCATTGATTAGCTTTTTTGCGATGATTCTTTCTGCTTTTTCAGCACGTTTTTTCTTTTTGCGTTCATTTTTATCAGCGAAGATTTTGATAGCTTCTTCTTTGCTCAGGTTGGGGTGTTTTACAAGCAAGGTGTCGATTTTGTTGTTGGTTTGGGTCATTTGAGTTCCAGTGTGTGTAATGACTTGCTATATCGAACTGTGGGGTTAAGGTTCAGCTTCTTTTCCCAGCGTTTATTCATTTTATCGAGGACAAGGTAGTCACCTTCAAGTCCTTCGATTCTCACTTTTGTATTATTGGTTAAGCCGAGCTCTAAAAGATCTCTTGAAACCGCAAGGGATTTCATACCAGGCTTTAGTTCGTTTCCCCATGCTGCTAAGAAAGGCGTCGAGTCTGTTTCCCTTTCACTTGATGTATAGGCGGTGGCGGGGACTTCCATGGACTTAGGGCCTGAACCACAGGCAGCTATGCATAAAGTGATAAAGAGTAAAGGAATGAGGTTTTTCAATTTAATACCTCCGTATGGGCTCAGTTTATATTAATACCGGTTAGAGCTGGAGTTGAACTCCGTTTTGTTTTAACCAAGCTTGTTGCCTTCGATAGTCAGGGTAGTGCTGTTCGACCAATCCCCAAAATCCTTTGCCGTGGTTGTGGTGTTTTAGATGGCAGAGCTCATGGATGATGAGGTAGTCAATGACTGACGGTGGGGCTTGCATGATTTGCCAGTTGTATTGAATTTCGCCTCTGATGTTGCAGCTTCCCCAGCGGGCTTTGTAGGTTTTGATGGTGATGGATTGAGGAATGAGCCCCGTTAGTTGGCTGAGTTCTTCGGTACGATTGTTGAGATAGATTTCGGCTTGTTCTTTGTACCAGTTGATGATGGCCTGGCGCCGGGTTTTTAGACCTACGCGATGGAGTCGACCGGATAGTATGATGGCATCATTCATAAGTTTGACTTTGGGTGAGTCGCCTTTTTGTTCTAGTTGTAATTCGTAGTGTTGCCCGAACAGTAATAATGTTTGTCCCTGTTGCCATTGGCGTTCTGGTTCAGGTTGTTTGGAGAGTTGTTGTTTTATCCAGTCAGATTTTTCTTCGATGAGATCGTGGGCGATGTCCATTGGTAGCTGTGTCGGGATATGAAGGAACACGCCTTTGGCGCTGACTTTGAGAGTGACACTCTGGCGTCGGGCACTCTTTTTAAGGATAACGTCGAAGTCTTTGGTTTTAATCAACGCTGGTGGCATTTGGGCCTTATGTGTCTGTTAAATAAAATAATAGCTATTGTATGTGATGATTTGAGACAATAGTAGGGTGATTATTTGAATAGTGCCTGTCTCTTAATGACTCAAGTTGATTTATCTCATGCCCATCGTTTGTCGGTTGCCCCAATGCTCGAATGGACGAACCGTGATTTCCGTTATTTTATTCGTTTAATGACGCGAGAGAGTTTGTTGTATACCGAGATGGTTACAACAGGTGCCTTGTTGCATGGCGATCGTGCCCGCTTTCTGGCGCACGATGAAATGGAGGGGCCGTTGTCTTTGCAGTTGGGTGGTTCAAACCCTGCTGAGTTAGCAGAGTGTGCGGTGATGGCCGAAGACTGGGGCTATGATGAGGTGAATATTAATGTCGGCTGCCCTAGCGATCGTGTGCAATCAGGAATGTTTGGTGCTTGTTTGATGGCAGAGCCTCAGCTGGTGGCTGACAGTGTGGCTGCGATGCAGTCGAAGGTAAAGATTCCTGTCACGGTGAAAACACGGTTAGGGATTGATGACCAAGACAGTTATGAATTTTTAACGCAGTTTATTCATGCAGTATCTGTTGCGGGTTGTGAGACGTTTATTTTACATGCTCGGAAAGCATGGCTATCTGGCTTGAGCCCAAAGGAAAACCGGGATATTCCACCATTGAACTATCAGCGGGTATATGACATTAAGAAAGATTATCCGCACTTACAAATTTCTGTAAATGGCGGTATTCAGTCATTGGAGGAAGTGCAAAGTCATTTGCAGCATGTGGACGGTACGATGTTAGGTCGTGTTATTTATCATGACCCATACACCATGGCGGCGGCGGATAGCAGCGTATTCGGTAAAACCAATCAGGGATTATCACGTCATGAAGTGGTTGAAGCGATGTTGCCTTATATTGCTCAGAGAATGGACTTGGGCCGATCGCTTAACTCGATCACACGCCATTTATTGGGACTTTTTCAAGGTCAGCCGGGTGCGAAAAAGTGGCGACGTTATCTGAGTGAAAACGCCAATTTGAAAGGTGCGAGGATAGAGATTATTGAACAGGCCTTAGCCTTAGTGCCTGAGTCCGGTACCACGGTTGAGCAGGTAGAGCGCGAAGCTAGCTAGCCCCACAATAAAGAGCATGATAACGCCAAAGGCGAGACCAACCGGGATATCAGATACGCCTAAGATGCCATAGCGAAAGGCATTGACCATATATAAAATCGGGTTGAATAAGGAAGCTTGCTGCCAAAAATCGGGTAGTAAATCGATGGAGTAAAAGATACCACCGAGATAGGTTAAGGGCGTTAAGATGAAAGTGGGGATGATGGCAATTTGATCGAAACTTTTGCCATAAATCGCGTTAATAAAACCGCCAAGTGAAAACAGGACTGCACTTAATATCACCATGGAGAGGGTAATGAAGAGGTGTTGAACGTGGAGCTTGGTAAAAAATAAAGCAACGATTGTGACGATGATGCCAACCAATAAGCCTCTTGCAACGCCACCCATGACATAACCGGCTAGAATGAGGTGATTTGGGATAGGGGCGATCAAAAGTTCTTCAATGTGGTTTTGGAATTTAGCACTGAAAAAGCTGGATGCGACATTGGCATAGGCATTGTTGATCACGGCCATCATGATAATGCCAGGGGCAATATATTCAATATAGGCAAACCCGCTCATTTCACCAATACGTTGACCTATTAGGTTGCCGAATATAACGAAATACAGCGTCATCGTGATGGCTGGTGGTAATAAGGTTTGTGGCCAGATACGAATAAAACGGCGTATTTCTCTTGTTAATAAGGTGCTTAACGCAACCCAGTGATGTTGGCGTTGAGTTGGCATTATTTATCCACCGTTTTTTCAACGAGTGATAGGAAAAGTGCTTCGAGCCTATTGGCTTTATTTTTCATACTAGTAACAGTGATGCCTTGCTCTGATAGGTTTGTAAACAAATCATTAAGGGCTTGTTCTTTTTTGATCTCAACTTCTAATGTAGAAGAACCTATTTTAGCGATATGCATATTATCGAGTTTAAGTTCTGTGGTTAGGGGTTCAGCCAGATCGAGGATGAAGACTTCTTTATCAAGTCGGTTGAGCAGCGATTTCATATCCGTGTTTTCGACGATATTACCCTGATCGATAATAGCAATATTGCGACAGAGGTTTTCGGCTTCTTCCAAATAGTGTGTTGTTAGGATAATGGTGGTACCTTGGTCATTAATGTCTTGTAAAAAGCCCCACATGGAACGTCGTAGCTCGATATCAACACCCGCAGTCGGCTCATCTAGGATAAGGAGTTTTGGATTATGAATAAGTGCTCTTGCAATCATTAGGCGGCGTTTCATACCGCCAGATAGGGCACGAGAAGGCGTATCACGTTTTTCCCATAAACCGAGTTGGTGGAGTAATTTATCCGCCCGGGGCTCACCTTCATGAGCGGGCATACCGTAATAGCCCGCTTGGGTAATTAGGATGGCTTTGACTTGCTCGAAACCGTTGAAGTTGAATTCTTGAGGGACCAGGCCGAGATGACTTTTTGCTAGTTCTGTTTCAGTGTCTAAATCATGACCGAACACTGTGACTTGACCACTGTTTTTGGTGATCAGTGAGGTAATAACACCAATGGTAGTTGATTTACCGGCACCGTTAGGGCCGAGTAAGGCAAAAAAATCACCTTGTTCAACATCAAGATCGATGCCGTCAAGGGCTTTGATGCCATTGTCATAAACTTTGCTTAGTTGTTGGATGGAAAGTGCTTTCAAAATGTTTGTAATCGTAGGCAGGGCAGAGGTTGTTAGGGTATCATGCTTAGATGGAGATTGATAAGTTACCGTTGTTTTGTGAGCGTAAAATGTCGCCTCCTCGTTCAGTTGATGAGTTGTTATCACGCTGTCAGGCTTTAGTCGGCAAAACATTAGGACAAGTCGCGCAAGAAATGGGCGTTGCAGTGCCTGCTGATCTACAGCGGCATAAAGGTTGGGTTGGTGCTTTGTTTGAGTCGGTGCTGGGCGCTGATGCGGGGAACAAGGCGGAGCCGGATTTCATGGCGTTAGGCATTGAACTAAAAACATTGCCGCTTAATAAGCGCGGTTTACCTAAAGAATCGACCTATGTTTGTACGGTGTCGATGCAACAAACTGGCGAATTAGATTGGCAGCATAGTTGGTTAAGGCGCAAATTAGCGAAGGTGTTATGGCTGCCGATTGAGGCTGAATCTGAGATTCCATTGGCTGAACGTTATGTTGGCCAAGCATGGCTGTGGGTGCCTTCAGAGCAGCAAGAAGCGATATTGCGCCGAGATTGGGAAGAGTTAATAGAAAGGGTTGTATTAGGGGAACAATCTGAGATTTCGGCAAGTGAGGGTGAATATTTGCAAATTAGACCTAAAGCGGCAAATAGCCGTGTGCTGGCAGTTGGGGTATCGTCTGAAGGTTTAAAGGAAAAGATAAACCCAAAAGGCTTCTATTTGAGAACGGCTTTTACTAGACTATTACTTGAAAAAGATGAAGAGTGATGACAATGCTAAAGATAAAATAACAACGAAGGCCGAGGAGTGTGTTGATGCGTAAATTGAATGCCCTTGTCATTGATCGGGATCCTTCATCAGGTTTGATGGTATAAGTTATTAGAACAAGCAGGTTTTACTGTTGTCTTGACGAGAATGGGTCATGAAGGTTTGGCGCTTGCAAAGCAGAGCCGTTTTAATCTCGTTTGTTGTGATGATAATCAGACCGATATTTCAGGTAGCGAGTTTTCCAGTAAGGCACGTGCCATACCTGGCTACGATTTGATTCCGTTATTGTGCTGGCGGTTGAAGATAATCTGCGTACATTGAAACAAGCGTTGCTGACCAGCGCGACAGATATTTTCAGTAAAAGCAATCCCACCGAGTTGGAAATTTATATCCAACGCCTTGTTGAACGCGAAGTGCGCCAGTTAACCAGGCGTGTGCTGTTTATTGAAGATTCACAAGTACTGCAAGAAATCATCATTAATTTATTGACTGATATGGGGCTGGATGTGGATTCTTATAACCATGCAGAAGGTGCTTGGAAAGCATTCCGCACAGGGCAATATGATCTCATTATCACCGATATCATGCTTGAAGGTGCGATGAGTGGTATTACCCTCGTTCGTAAAATCAGTCATCTGCAAGGTGAGCACGGCTCTATTCCAATTATTGCTACGTCAGGCTTCGATAATGCGTCACGTAAGATTGAATTGTTTCATCTATGTGTGAATGATTATGTGGCGAAGCCGATTGTGCGTGAAGAGATGCGTCAACGGGTGTTAGAACTAAGTTCACAACACGCGTCATTGCATAGTTTGACGATGTTGGATGAGTTAACGCAATTATTTAATCGTTATGCCTTACGAGAGTTTGCAGGTAAGTATTTTAGTGAGGCGCATCGTTTTAAACGACCATTGTCGATGGCAGTGATGGATATTGATCATTTTAAAGTAATTAACGAGACACATGGCTATTCGACGGGGGATAAAGTCCTGTCAGAATTTGGTATTTGGCTGAAACGATTTGTGAGAGATGAAGACATGATCGCAAGATGGGCAGTGAGGAATTTGTTTTCCTTTTATCGAATTATGAAGCATCGACAGCATTAACCTTAATGGAACGGATTCAAAAGCGACTTGAGTTATTTAAGGCTGCCAATGTATCAATTACCGTGAGTATTGGTGTTGCAACGGTCCATGACCAAAATAAGCATAGTTTGAATAGCCTATTTGAATTAGCGGATAGTGCGATGTATCGGGCTAAAATGTCAGGCCGTAATTGTATTCGTGTTTATGAGAATGAAGATGAACAAATTTGACAGCTTGATGAATCAGATGCTTAAGATTTGAGATAATGAGTTAATAAAAAGCCAGCTAACGCTGGCTTTTTATTATTGGCTGATATTGACGAAATGACCTACAATAGCAGCAGCTGCCGCCATGGCTGGGCTGACAAGATGGGTACGTCCACCGAGACCTTGTCTTCCTTCAAAATTACGGTTTGATGTGGATGCACAGTGCTCACCTGATTCGAGTCTGTCAGCATTCATCGCTAGGCACATGGAACAACCTGGGTCACGCCATTCAAAACCTGCTTCAATAAAAACTTTGTCTAACCCTTCTTGTTCAGCTTGTTGTTTGACTAAACCTGAACCGGGAACAACCAAGGCTTGTTTCAATGTGCCAGCGACTTTACCACCTTTTATAGCCGCTGCAGCTTGGCGTAAGTCTTCTATACGTGAGTTAGTGCATGAGCCAATAAAGACGCGATCAAGCTGAATATCAGTGATAGCTTGATCAGCTTTTAATCCCATATATCGGAGTGCTTGTTCCATACTATTGCGTTTTACAGCATCTGTTTCATCTTCCGGGTTTGGCACATTATCATCGACTGAAACAACCATTTCGGGCGACGTACCCCAAGTGACTTGTGGTTTGATGTCTGATGCATCTAAAACAACGGTCTTATCGAAATGGGCATTGGGGTCACTGTGTAAATTTGACCAGGCTGCAACGGCTTTGTCCCAATTTTCACCTCGTGGTGCAAATGGACGGCCTTTTAGATAATTAATGGTTGTTTCGTCGACGGCAATTAAGCCTACTCGTGCACCTGCTTCGATGGTCATATTACAGACGGTCATACGCCCTTCCATCGATAGTGCTTGTATTGCTTTACCAGCGAACTCAATGGTATAGCCCGTTCCACCTGCTGTTCCGAGTTCTCCGATAATGGCTAAGACAATATCCTTGGCAGTGACGCCGGATTGGCATTGGCCATCAACACGGACGAGCATGTTCTTGGCTTTCTTTTGAATGAGGCACTGTGTAGCTAAGACATGTTCGACTTCTGAGGTTCCGATACCGAAGGCAATAGCCCCGAAGGCACCATGCGTCGAAGTATGCGAATCACCGCAAACGACAGTCATGCCAGGTAAAGTTGCGCCTTGCTCTGGCCCGACGACATGGACGATGCCTTGGCGGATGTCATTTAGATCAAATTCGGTCACGCCAAAGTCTTTACAGTTTTGATCTAAGGTTTCCACTTGAAGGCGTGAAATCGGGTCACTGATACCTTGGTCACGATTGTTAGTTGGGACATTATGATCCGGTGTGGCTAAGATAGAATCTAAACGGTGTGGTTTCCTATCTGCCAGGCGCAAACCTTCAAATGCTTGTGGTGATGTGACTTCATGGACAAGTTGGCGATCGATGTAGATCAATGAAGTGCCATTGTTATCTGTTCGAACAAGATGTTGTTGCCATAATTTGTCGTAAAGTGTTTGTGCTGTCATAGGAAAATATTAATTGTATGTATATAAAGTTAAAAAAGGATTATACCGTGTCGTGAGCGTATGCTCTATGTTGTCTTTCTAGATGCGAAAAAAAACGGGTAGTCCGAAGACTACCCGTTTCTCGTTTTGCTTATAGGAACAGTGGTTATTCCATATTAGCGTGACGGTATTTCATTTCTTCTTCTGGGATTCCTTTCTCATGGATTAAATGAGAAACGATAGATTCCAAGAAAATCAAAGTTGATAGTTCAAACATGGTTCCCATAGGCATGCCTTTTGTAGCTGCAAAGCTATCGTCGGTACCAATTTGAATTGTTTGGTCAGCTAAATCACCAATCGTTGAGCTTGATTTTGAACAAATCAAAACCACTTTAGCGCCTTCAGATTTGGCTTTATTGGTAAATGAAACAAGTTGCGTAGTTTCACCAGAACCTGAGATGACAATTAATAAATCGCCTTCACGGATACTTGGAGTACTAATTTCACCTTGAACATAGGTTTCATAACCACTATGCATCAGTCTCATTCCTAGAAAGTTACCTACTAGTTTTGAGCGACCTGCACCTGTAATAAAGATGCGTTTGGCATCGTCACACATAGAAACTAATTTGGCCTCATAGGCTTCATCAGTTGAACCAACGATATCAGTGATTTTATTTAAGAGTAGATCTTGATGCATTGTCATTGTAACGATCCTTATGCTGCGTCAACTAAAGCACGTAATTCTTTAGCTGATTCTGCTGGAGAAGGTGCGCCATAGATAGCCGCGCCAACAACAACAATAGCTGCACCAGCTTGAACAGTGCTTTGGATTGTGTCTTTGTTAATACCACCAGCAACAGAGATTTTTACATCCATGCCTAAGCCAGCGATCATATTTAAGTCAGCAAAAGGTGTTTGACCTGCTGCTTGAGCGTCAAGACCAGTGTGAACACCGATGATTTGCGCGCCGTTTGCTGCTGCTTCTTTAGCAACTGCTGCTTTATCTTCAACACCGATTAAATCAACTTGAGCTTCAGCACCGTTTGCGTTAGCTGCTTTGATAACACCGCTGATTGTAGCCATGTCAGAAGCACCCAATACAGTAGTGATTGCACCACCAGCTTCGAAGAAAGGTGTTGATTCGTATTCACCAGCATCCATTGTTTTAAGGTCAACAAGGATTTTTTTGTCTGGGTGAGCCGCTTTTAAAGCTTTAACAAGCTTAAGACCGTTGTACTTGATGCATGGTGTGCCGATTTCTAAGATATCAACATAAGGTGCAACTTGTTCTGCCAAAGCCATTGTTGCGTCGAAGTCTAGAGAATCTAGAGCCATTTGGATTTCTGCCATTTTCATACTCCTAAAGTAGTGTTTTTTTGTCTGATCACGTCAATGCGCGACCTAGAACTATAGTTCAGATCCCAGTTCAATGTCAATTTCGATTGGGATAAGAAAAGCTAGCCCAAGCAGTCTTATTTTCTGCTTGGGCTAAGCTGTTTGGTGCAGGTATGAAGTGATTAAGCTTCTAGTTCTGCTAAACGATTTGCTAGCAATTCTTCTAAGATACCAAGGGCTTTTGCAAAACCATCAATACCTTCTGCTAGTTTTTCTGTTGCCATTGGGTCTGCTGCATGCATTGCATCGAAAGTTGCTTTATCCATATCGATTTTAGCGATATCAGATGCAGCAGCTTGCTCTTCAGAAAGTTTGCGTGGAAGCTCACCTTCCGTTGACTGCAATTCATCTAAAAGGCCAGGAGATATTGTCAATAAATCAACACCAGCTAATTCAGTTATTTCACCTAAGTTACGGAAGCTGGCGCCCATAACTTCAGTTTTGTAACCGAATTTTTTGAAGTAATTGTAGATAGCTGTTACTGAGACAACACCAGGATCTTCGTGTGCTTCGTAAGAGTCTTTACCGGTATCTTTTTTGTACCAATCAAGAATACGGCCAACGAAAGGTGAAATAAGTTGGATACCGTTTTCAGCACAAGCAATGGCTTGGTGAAGACCAAAGACCAATGTTAAGTTTGTGTGGATACCTTCTTCTTCAAGGACTTTAGCAGCTTGGATACCTTCCCAAGTTGCAGCAATTTTGATTAAGATGCGATCACGAGATACACCAGCTGCTTCGTATTGCGCAATCAGGTCACGGCCCTTAGCAATAGTTGCATCTGTATCGAATGATAGACGTGCATCAACTTCGGTAGAAACACGTTGTGGCACGATATCAAGAATTTTTAAGCCGAATGAAACAGCTAAACGGTCGAAAGCTAATGTGACAACTTCTGATGCCGCTGCGCCAACGCCAACAGTTTCACGTGCGTCTTTTAATGTGTCATCAACAATACCCTGATATTGTGGCATTTGAGCTGCAGCTGTAATAAGTGATGGGTTTGTTGTAGCGTCACGAGGAGTGAATTGCTCAATTGCAGCGATATCACCTGTGTCAGCAACGACGACGGTCATTTCTTTTAGCTGATCTAGTAGATTTGCCATGTGAAAAATACCTTTCTATATTTTAGTGGTTAAAAAAACTGACTGATTTACCTTTATGTTGGTTTGGTAAGGTCAGGGAACGATTGGTTTTCTTGTGCCTATAGGAATAGGCTTTTTGGGTAGCGTTTCTTAACTATTATTAAGAATGTATTGGGCTACACCTGTTAATGTGCTGTTGACTCGCGCTTTATTTTGGATGTATTGCTCTACGCCGGTCATAGGTTTAGCTTGATTTTGAATGTAGCGTTCAACGCTTGTCATTACGATTGACACTGCTGGTGCTGACGCTTGGTTTTGAATATAGCGCTCAACACTGGTCATTTGTAAGCTAGTTGATGTTTGATTTTGAATATAACGTTCAACACCTGTCATTGCCTGAGTTGAGGCAATCTGGCTTTGAATGTAACGCTCGACGCCGGTGATATTGCCTGCTTTGTCTTCTAAGTTCGCAATATATTGTGCGACACCTGTCATGCCCACTGCTGCAGCGACGGTTTCGACAATCGCTTCTTTTACTTCTTGAATGACTTCGGCAACTTCTTCTTTTACAGCTGCAGTGACTGTCTCTGTGGTTGGCGGCGCAGCTTGTGGTTGTGCTGCTGGTGTTGGCTGTTGTGAGCCTGATGAGAAGATGCCTTTTAATAAGCCACAAATTGAAGAGAAGAAACCTTTTTCACTCATTAGAGTTACCTTTGTTATTTGACTGTCGTTTTACACATGAGAGTATGACTAAAAGACGTTATTTTACTATATTTTTAAACGGTTGTGGAATGCTAGCAGTTTATTATGACCGTTTGATGATGGTTTATTTTGTTGTTATTGACCTAATTGCGGGCAAAAAAAAGCGGATGACTAGGCCACCCGCTTCTTATTTTCTTGCAGTTGGATGCTATAAATTAAGCAGCATCAACTAAAGCACGTAATTCTTTTGCAGACTCTGCAGGTGAATCAGCACCGTAGATTGCGGCACCAACAACAACGATTGTTGCACCAGCACGTACCGTGTCTTGGATAGTATCTTTATTGATACCACCAGCAACTGAGATGCGAACACCTAAGTTAAGACCAGCAACCATGCTTAAGTCAGCAAAAGGTGTTTGACCAGCTGCTTGTGCGTCAAGACCAGTGTGAACACCGATGATTTGAGCGCCGTTTGCAGCTGCTTCTGTTGCACAAGCTGCTTTATCTTTAACGCTGATTAAGTCAATTTGAGCTTCTGCGTTGTTAGCATTTGCTGCTTTGATTACGCCGCCCATTGTTGCTTTATCAGATACACCAAGAACAGTACAAATATCACCACCTGCTTCGTAGAATGGTGTTGCTTCGTATTCACCAGCGTCCATTGTTTTAAGGTCAACAAGGATTAATTTTTCTGGAAATTTAGCTTTCAATGCAGTAACGAGTTCTAGACCGTTATACTTAATGCAAGGTGTACCGATTTCTAAGATGTCAACATAAGGTGCTACTTGCTCAGCAAGTGCGATTGTTGCATCAAAATCTAGAGAATCTAACGCCATTTGGATAAGTGCTTTTGCCATGTTGACATGCTCCTAATAAAGTAATGTTTAAAGTTATTTACGCTGAAAATACGCCGGAAGACTATATAGTATTAGTTCGTATGGTGTCAATTTTATAAACTGTGCTTTAGCCGTTTTTTCATGCGGGCTAGACAGTGTGATTTGGTTTGTGCCAAGCTGTCTTGGATTTTTTAATCTTCGCAAAAATTTGTTTGGGAATGGGAAATTATGGCGCAAATTAATGATGTAAAAGGCTTCATCATAGATATGGATGGCGTGCTTTGGCATGGCAATCATCCGATCGTAGGTTTAGGCGCTTTTTTTTCACTTCTGAGAGAAATCGGTTTACCTTTTGTTTTGGCGACCAACAATGCCAGCCTGACGCAACAGCAGTATATTGATAAATTAGCCAAAATGGACGTTTCTGTTATTGCTGATGAAGTGTTGACCTCTAGTATGGCGACGGCAAGTTATTTAGCAAAGCAGCAGCCTGAAGACAAAAAGAGAGTGTTTGTCATTGGTGAAGCAGGCTTGAGAGCACCGCTTGAAGAACAAGGTTTCGTGTTGACGGATTTATACGAAGTTGATGGCAATGGCACGATGAAAGGTGCTGACCTTGTGGTGTCAGGTTTGGACCGAACATTAACATGGGATAAATTGGCTACCGCGACATTGAACATTAAAAAAGGGGCAGCATTTTATGCGACTAATGCTGATACGACGTTGCCGACTGAATTAGGTGATGTAATCGGCAATGGTGGTACATTAGCAGCGCTTGAAGCAGCAACTGGCGTAGAAGCGGTGAGCTTGGGTAAACCTGAGCCTGTTTTATATCAGCAAGCACTCCGGGTATTAGATACAACAACGGCAGAAACGGTTGCGATAGGCGATCGTTTAGATACGGATATTTTGGGTGCGGTCAATGCCGGTATGCGAAGTATTTTGGTACTAAGTGGTATTTCTAGTCACGAAGAACTTGCAGACATAGATTATCAGCCGACTTGGGTAATGAAGGATATTTCAGAGATTACCGCTGTGCTACGGGCGACATTTTTAGGTGATTCTGTGGAGAATGAGTAAATGAAAAAACTGGTTAATGATGTTGATGATTTACTAATGGATAGTCTTAGAGGCTTTGTGAAGGCGCATCGTGATTTGGTGACGCTTAATGAGCAGCCGGCTTTTATTGCTCGGTCTGAAAACGTGTCACAGGGGAAGGTTGCATTGGTTTCTGGTGGTGGTGCTGGGCACGAGCCTTTACATGCTGGGTTAGTTGGCAAGGGGATGTTAGATGCGGCTTGTCCGGGACAAATTTTCACTTCTCCAACACCTGATCAAATGATGGCAGCTGCTGAACAAGTTGATAATGGTGCAGGCGTATTATTCATCGTTAAAAACTATGCTGGCGATGTGATGAATTTTGAAATTGCTACAGAGATGTTTGATGGTGAGAGTGCTTCGGTATTGGTTTGTGATGATGTATCACTACCGGCTGATCACAGCACTGGGCGTCGCGGTGTTGCAGGGACATTGATTGTTGAGAAAATTGTGGGCGCTGCAGCTGAAATGGGGGCGACGTTATCTGAATGCCAAACGTTAGGTGAGCGTGTTAACAAGGCGACGGCCTCTATTGGTGTCGCCTTAACGAGTTGCACCGTTCCAGCGTTAGGTAAGCCAACATTTGAGATTATTGAAGAAGAAATGGAATTTGGTGTCGGTATTCATGGTGAGCGAGGCCGTGAAACGGTGGCCCTAAAGTCAGCCAGTGAAATCGTGACTGATTTAGCGTCAGTGATTGAAACTGAGCTGTCGATTACAGCGGGTCAAAAAGTGTTATTACATATTAATGGCTTTGGTGGAACGCCTCTAATCGAACTTTATGCGGTGTATGATTTAGCAACAAAATATTGGCAGGCACGTGGGGTAGAAGTGGTGCGTTCTTTAGTGGGTAATTACACGACTTCGTTGGATATGGCGGGGTGTTCCATGACCGTCACTCTTATGGACAAGCAGTTTATTGAGTTGTGGGATGCGCCTGTCGATACAGCCAGTTTACGCTGGTAGTTTAGGGTTTTTGTTGGGTTAACACAGCGGTGATGGTGCAAATCATCAGTTGACTGGTTCTTGCACCGGCATCGATGTGGCCGATGGCTCGTTCGCCAAGGAATGATGCGCGGCCTTTGGTCGCGATCATGTCTTTTGTTGATTTCATGCCGGTGATGGCTTGTTCCGATAAATTGGTTAACAGCTGTTCAAACTCTGTGCCGTTTGTTACGTCTTCTTTTAAGCGATTGGCAACTGGTATGAGCGTATCTAACATGGTTTTCTCACCTAAATCAGCTTTGCCACGTTGTTTTACGGCTTCGACGCCCTGATAGAACACATCAGAAAAAGCCGTTGCCGTAAACGTCTGTCCTTTTGCTGCTTTAGACATGCTGAGGAAAAGGGTGCCGAAAAGTGATCCTGAAGCGCCGCCCATCGTAGACATTAAGGTCATGCCTATTTTCATTAGTGCGGGTGACCAATCTAATTCGTCTAATTCTGCGGTTATATCTTCAAGGGCAGCGATACCACGCTGGAGATTAGTAACATGATCACCATCACCAATAACACGATCTAATTCAGCGACTTCGTCGGCGTGTTGTTCAATATTACTGTCAATGGCTTGGATTAATTGGGATAGGGGATAGGGCATGATGAATTACGCCTTTGTCTCATAAGTGGGCCTAACATCTTCACATTTTATCGCAATCTCGAATGAACGACTAGCCGAAATAGAGTCTATTGTGACCTTAGTCTACTTGTTGAAACTACGTTGTTGACTGTCTATAAATTCTGGACTAGGTTACACATTAACCGCTGATTTAATTAACAACTTGCGAGCGGTATAGAAATGCAGCTAAAGCGACTTTGGTTTAGTCCCGACCATCGAGCTTTTTTGATGAATCTGGGATAAGGAGAGAACTATGCATTTAACAGTCAGACCACCGAGATTTGCTTTCCTCTATGATTTTTAGGATCGTTAACACAGGAAAGTTGATGCTGCCGGAACCTATTCTGAGCAAGCGCAAATAAAACCTAAATCTTCCCCAACACCGACGTGGTGAAAGCCTGACCCGAGTCAGTGGCGATATTCTTCACGTAAGTAATATTGCATAGACAAACTGTGCTGAGATTTTGTCCCAACACAGTTTGTTGTGGAAATAGAATTACAGTTCTAAATAAACTTTATATTTTTTACCTTTCTCACAGACTGATTTTGCTGACCAGTCTCGGTAGACTTTGCTTGTCCATCCGCCATCACTTTCTTTTTTTCTATAATTAACGCGGATCTGAGTGTAAGCATGATCAACTTGATTTAGGTTAAATTCCCAAGTACGGGGCTTTGCCGTAGGCATATTCCTTTTTGGGTTTACAAATGGGTTTGCCACCTTTCTTTTTAAGCGAGCGTTTGTAACCCTTAAGGCAAGTCCAACATTTTTTGTCTCTTTTCCGGACATCTTTGCCTTTGCATACACTCCATTTTACTTCTACAGTTCATTTTTTAGCGAACTTATTGACGTTTTTCTTTTTACAAGAAGAGTTTTTGTCGGGTAATGGTTTTTTTGAATGGTAATATCCTTTTGGGCAAGACCAACCCCCTTTTTTGGCAACGATAGATTGTGCTGCGTTTGCTGGGTATATTAAGGGGCAAGACTTTATCTAACCGGCTAACTTGGTATCTTCGACTTTTTTGCATAGCTGTCAGAAGATAAGCCTAATAAGAGGATAATGAACAAACTCCAGAGGAGTAGGCGGGTGGTCATATTATTGATTGTTGTCATGAGTGATATCGCCTTTTATTCTTTTAATTGGGGCTGTGTTACAGCACTTTGCAGCAGCCAGTATCAATACCCGCGACATGGGTGCGTTATGTTCCATGATGATGTAGAGAGTACAGCTGGTTTGCATTAAATATAATATTCCATTTTTTTTAACATAAGCAAAATCAAGAGGGTGTTAAGTGGTATTGTCTAAAGTTATCGACTGACGGCTTTGGGTCGCAACGTGACAGATGAAAAAATCTATTTGATTAATGCCCCGATCTTCTCTATATTTTCTCATTATGATGGTGAGAAATAAATAATGTGTGCTGGTGTCCATTTTGAGCATCAAGGAGAAGTTTTAAAAAGCTTTTTCCCAAACCCTAATGCTCAGTTACCTTTACTGAAGCGTGATGGCCAAATTCTGCTCATGGGCTGGGGTAGACGAGAAAACCAAGAAGGTAAGCTTCCTAAAACTGGTTGGGCTAGGTTAGATTCAATCTATGCTGGTCGCTGGGATAAGTATTTTCCTACTCCAGTGAGAATACCTGTATTACGTTTTATGGAAAAAAACTTTGAAGGCATTAGTAAGTGGTATGACTTGATTCCTTCAAACTGTATACAAGGCCTTGTAGCAAGAGAAGGCAATGAAACCCGTGTATATGTCGTTACAGTTGAACCAGAGCTTTCAGAGCGTGATTATCACGACAGGATGCCTAGAATCATACCTATGTCTGGCACTGTAACTATTATTGGTGAGGGTGAAACACTTTAATTTTACCAATAAAAAGGATTTTACTATGTTTTGCTTGATGCGAAGAAAAGGCGAATCTATTTTAATCTATCCTGAAGACACACCAGAGAATATGACGGTTGTAGAATTATTTGCTGGTGGCCTATCAAGATGACGATAACTAGTACGAATGATGCTTTATGTATGGTCGCGATAGATGCGCGTATGGCTTTAAGAATAGCCAGAAACTAATTCGCCTTTTTAACGCTCAATGCTATTTAAAAGTTACACCTACGTTACACCAAAAAAAGCCCCAGCGGAGTTAATCAGCTGGGGCTCTATATTTAATGGTGGCTCGACCTGGAATCGAACCAGGGACACAGGGATTTTCAATTCAAAAGACTAGGGTTTTGCTAGGGTTAATAAAATAGGTTATTTTTGCCTTTAAAGTTATATATATCAATACATTTAATGCTTTATGTTTATCTCTATAGATAACTCAGATATACTTGAAATCACTATAAAAACATGACCCAGCCATGACCTGTGGCATAAAATCATGCTTGAGGTGATATATGGATAGGAAGTTTCAATTTACGCAGGCCAGAATAAAAGAGTTGCCCATTCCAGAAAAAGGGCGTGTCGATTATTACGATCTCAAAGTGCCAAAACTAACTTGTAGAGTAAGCAGCACTGGAAATAAATCTTTTGTTGTATTGAAGTGGAATGGTTCAACAATGCAACGAGTGACGATTGGAAAGTTTACTGATGTGGCCGTTATAGAAGCACAGAAAAAAGCTCAGAGCATTTTATCTTCGATTAATTCAGGCATTGATCCCATAGCAGAGAAGCGTAAAAAAGATTTATCAGAAACTAAGTTGGTGGACGTGTTGGAGAAGTATCTAGCAGGTCGTGACTTAAAGTCATCCACAGTCAAAGACTATCGTTATAAGTTAAAACTAGGCTTTAGTGATTGGCTAAAGCTACCTGTTGCAGGTATTGCAGAAGATATGGTTTTAAAACGCCAACAACAAATCAGCCAACAAAAAGGTAAAACGACTGCAAACACCACAATGAGAGTATTACGTCTAACTCTGAATTATGCTCAAGCTGTTGGAATGATAGGCAGTAACCCCACCAGCATACTAAGTAAGGCTCGCCTGTGGCATAAAAATAATCGTAAAGACAGAGTGATACCGAGCCAACAATTAAAGGCTTGGCATGAGGCTGTTGAAGCTATGTCTAATCAACGAGCTAAAGTGTATTTATTAATGGCCTTGTATATGGGCTTTCGGAGTTCAGAATTATTAACGCTTGAATGGTCACATGTTGATATGAGATCGAAAACAATCACGCTTTATGACACCAAAAATGGCACTAACCACACATTACCTATTCCTAAGCTAATATTGCCAGATATTAAGACTTTAAAAGATCAGACTGGCAAATATAAATGGGTTTTTGCAGGAGATAAACCAGATAGGCCGATGGCAGTGCCAGCAAAGCCAATGAAAGCAGTTACAAAAGCTTCAGGTGTGGAGTTTAGTCCACATGATTGTAGGCGTACTTTTGCTACGATAGCTGAGGCTGTCAACCTGCCATTAACTATGATTAAACGATTAATGAACCATACAACAACTAATGATGTAACAGGCGGTTATATAGTGACCGAGGAAGAGACTTTAAGACAAGCAGTCAACAAAGTAGCGGATTACATTCAAGCTAGAGTAACGAAGAAAGATAATGTAATTAAGCTCCGGAGGTAACGAGTTAATCCTAGCCTCGGATATACAGCCCAAAAGCAGCCAGGCCTACTTATTGGCTTGTTCTTTTATTGAGCGACGCAAGGAACGAACGCATGAAAAACTTAACCCCAGAGGAACTATTAACAGAGATAAAAAAAATACAAAAAAAACTCAGTGAGGTAAAGACGCTTCCAAGAATAAGTTTGTTGTCACAACTAACAAAAGAGGAAGAAGTGAAAAGAGGAAAGGAAGAAACAAGAATAATAAAGGAAAAAGCATCGTTTGAAGCAACAATCAGCATATTAATTGGTTGTTATTTAAAAGCACAAGAAAGATCAACTAGGTATAGCTCACCACCCACAAGGTACAGTGAAGTCTTTGCTACTTTGGATTATGAAATAACTCTTTATGAACGAGAACACGGCTCCTTACCGTCTTATTCTGAGTTATGGAATCATCTTAAAAACAGTCCAAATTATGAATACGATGCAAAGAACAGTGAGATTATTGGCCTAACGATCTTGCCTTTCGACAAAAAAAATATGAGTAAAGACCTTGGTAATTACGGCTACATACGAAAAAAATAAGGAAAATAAGGAAAGTTAGCTAAATATCCCTAAACAGTCCTATATATTGATTCTCGACCCCAGCAAATGCTGGCTAGATGAGAATGAATAATGAAAACTAAAGAAAACCTAATCACACCTGAGCAAGCTGCCGAATACCTTGGCATGTCGCCGAAAACCATGAATAAATGGCGTTCAACAGGTGAAAACAATATCCCATATTCAAAAATAGGTCGTTCTGTAAGGTATCGTTTATCCGATCTAGATGCATACATTGCTAAACATTCACATAATGTGGAGGTTAAGTAATGAATGGGAGAACTGAAACTATACCACCAGCAGAAACTAAAGTAAGCAGGGGGTTACTAGCATTAATGGCTGGTAGTTCATACTCCCATTTTGATGCTAAAAGGCAATTGAGTGACTATTGTTCGCCGTTAACCATATTAGAAATTCAAAAGCGTTATGGTGCTGAGATGTTACAAAAAATTGTAACCGTTCTAGGTTATCAAGGTAGACCTAAGCGGTGCTGTGAGTATTGGAAAGCATTAGAAGGAGGGGTATGGCCTGAATGTAGAAAAGAAAAAGCCCCCAACAGCGACCAAACCGAAAGAGGCTTACAAAATGTACAAGACTAATATTACCCCCATGATGTCAGTATGGCAAACCCTGCTGACACAATCTAAAACCTTAGCTGCTAGATTACCTGATACAGGCATAAACCTTGAAAATCTAGCCTTGTTACCCTTCGATGATTTAGTAGGAACCCTAGCTTATCTGAAGCGGCAAAAAGCAGAAAGGGAGAGGTAATGTATGGCTGACAAACAATGGGAGCGCAATAACAATAGAAGAGCTAAGGGACAATATTTCGGGCTACCTCATGCTGTGATGGCTTCATCTAACTATGTGAAGTTATCAGCCCATGCTGTGAAGTTGCTGAACGATCTTGGCTTACAATTTAATGGGAAAAATAACGGTGATTTATGTGCTACCTGGTCAATAATGAAAAAACGTGGATGGAAGTCATCCAGTACACTTCACAAAGCAGTTAAAGAGTTGACTTATTACGGGTTTATTGTGAAATCAAGACAGGGTGGCAGGCATAAGCCGACGCTGTACGCTTTTACCTGGAATAGTGTTGATGAGTGCAAAGGCAAATTAGATATTAACTCGACAAATACACCATTGGGTTTTTGGCTGGAGGAAAAAACAGATTTTAACCACCATTAACAATAGAAACGCTGACTCGCATAGCGACTACATTAATACGCATAGCGAGAGACAAAAACACTGATTAGTTCGTATAGAGACTACATGCAAAATGATTAGTACGCATAGCGAGTTAGTCAGCCCCTATTTCGGTAGTAATTAGTACGCATAGCGAGAACCTTTATATGTTACCAAAGGGTTATGTTTATTTTTCTTCCAACAAGTTCTATTCCGAGGATATTTCGTACTCCAAATAGTTTTAGCCGTAGTTAGTTAAAATGCGATGACGATCCAAATTAGTGAATTAGTCTGTTCAGTGCCAAAAGCAGACATTCGTTAACAAACTCGTTATAAGATTTCTGGATACTCCATGTGGCCTGTGAGTCACGACCTTCGTTTTCCTGGTGCAGGATATATGCACCAGGAAAACTCTTCACTGCTAGGCTTTACGGTCGCTAAAATAATGTACCATTAGGTAAAGGGCTGGTAACACCACTAAGGTCAACAATGTTGACGATACGATGCCACCAATGACTACTGTTGCCAGTGGTCGCTGCACTTCAGCACCAGCACCAGTATTAATGGCCATCGGCACAAAACCTAAACTTGCTACTAGTGCTGTCATCAATACTGGACGTAAACGTTGGCTAGCACCCTGTTGGATGGCAACCAATAATGTTTCACCTTTTTCACGTAATTCACGAATAAATGACAACATCACCACACCGTTCAATACTGCAACCCCAGATAAGGCAATAAAACCAACTATCGCTGAAATAGATAACGACATATCACGGAAAATTAAAGCCATCACACCACCAGTTAAGGCTAAAGGTACTCCGGTAAAGACGACTAACGAATCGCGTAATGAATTAAAGGCACTATATAGCAACATTAATATCAACAATAACGTCAGTGGTACCAAGATACTTAAACGTCCAATAGCTGATTGTAACTGCTCAAAAGTACCTCCATAACCTAACCAGTAACCACTTGGTAAATCTAGTTGTGATCGCATTAATTCCTGCGTTTCAGCAATAAATGAACCAAGATCACGACCTTCTACATTAGCTGTCACCACCACATTGCGTTTACCACTTTCACGGTTAATCTGGCTTGGCCCCTGAATTTCCTTAATATCAGCTACTTCGCCTAAAGGCACGTAGCTCAAGTCAGGGTTTGCATTACCAGGTATTGCAACTGGAATTTGCGCTAATGCTTTAATATCTCGACGATAAGCATCATCCATGCGAACCACTAGTTTAAAGCGACGGTCACCCTCATAAATCAAGCCTGTTTGACGACCACTGGTAGCGGTTTGTAAAGCATTTTGAATATCAACAACTGTTAATCCCAATAAAGCCAAATGGTCGCGTTGTGGTTCAACCGAGATCATTGGTAAACCTTTCATTTGCTCAATGCGTACATCTTTTCCGCCATCGACTTGTCTTAACAGGGTTTCAACGTTTGCACCCAAGACAGCCAATGTATCCAAGTCATCGCCATAGATACGAATAGCCACATCAGAACGCACGCCGGCAATCAATTCATTAAACCGCATCTCAATTGGTTGCGTTAACTCATATTTATTACCAGGCACCTTCTCAATAGCCATCCGAATTTCATCAACCAATACATCTTTTGGTTTAGTTGGATCAGGCCATTGTTCACGTGGCTTTAACATCACAAATGTATCGGCGACATTAGGCGGCATCGGATCAGTCGCAATCTCCGGTGTGCCAATCTTGGCAAATACGGTTTCTACCTCAGAAAACTCACTGATCTCATCTTCAAGCTGCTTCTGCATACCTATAGCCTGCTCCAATCCAGTTCCTGGAATTCGCAGAGCATGTATCGCCATATCATGTTCATCCAACTGTGGTAGAAACTCAGTACCCAATTTAGTTATTTGGCTTGCGCTATAAACAACAAAAACAGATGCTGCAACGACCATGATTACCGGTATTTTTAACGAAAGGTTTAATACTGGTTGATACAGCTTGTGGGCAAGCAACATTAACCCGTTTTCTTTCTCTTTGACTTTGCCTCGAACCAAAATCGCTACTGCTGCTGGTACAAATGTTACAGAGAAAATCAAAGCACCCAGTAAGGCTGCTACAACGGTAAAAGCCATCGGGTGGAACATCTTGCCTTCAACACCGCTTAAAGCAAAAATTGGCAAGTACACCAGCATAATAATAAACACACCGAAAACTGCTGGCTTAAATACTTCACGGGTACTTATTACCACTTCATTCAGGCGTTCTTCAATTGTCAATAAACGACCTAAACGTTGTTGTGCCAATCCAAGCCGACGAAGCGTGTTTTCAACCACAATAACGGCACCATCAACAATCAAGCCAAAATCGATCGCACCCAAACTCATCAAGTTACCCGAAACCTTGTTGCTAGCCATACCTGTAATAGCAAATAACATGCTTAATGGAATCACCAGAGCCACAATAAAGGCGGCCTGCATATTGCCCAACAAAACAAACAGTACGACAATAACCAGTATGGCTCCTTCCAAGAGGTTGTTTTTCACCGTAACAATAGTTTTATCAACCAGTTCAGTCCGGTTATAAACTGCTTCGGCAACCACACCTTCCGGTAATGAACGATTAACTTCAACCAGCTTTTCAGCCACAGCCTTAGCTACTGTACGACTATTCTCGCCCAAGAGCATGAAAGCTGTACCCAAGACCGTTTCCTGACCATCCATTGTCGCTGCACCGGTGCGTAGCTCTTTACCGTATCTAACTTCAGCTACATCTTTAATGCGTACTGGTGCGTCATCACGTTTGGCAACTACTACTTGACCAATATCGTTCAGGCTATCCAATTGACCTGGCGAACGAATTAACCATTGTTCTCCGTTACGTTCAATATAACCGGCACCGGCATTTTGGTTATTACTTTCCAGTGCTCTAATCAAGTCATCGATAGTGACTTTATAAGCCAATAATTTACCTGGAGTTGGCGCCACCTGATATTCACGGGCAAACCCACCAACACTGTTTATTTCAGTAATACCAGGGACTTTAACCAGCTGAGGACGAATAATCCAGTCTTGAATAGTTCGTAAGTCTTCAGCATTATATTCATTACCATCAGCCCTGCGAGCATCAGGCTGTGCTTTGATTGCATAGGTGAAAATTTCACCTAAACCACTGGCAATAGGACCTAACTTCGGTTCTACCCCCGGTGGTAATTCATTGCGAACGCTTAGCAAACGCTCACTGATTTGTTGGCGAGCCCAATAAATATTAGTGCCTTCTTCAAAAACCACTGTCACTTGCGACAAGCCATAGCGTGATAATGAACGGGTATAATCCAGATGAGGAATGCCTGACATGGCATTTTCAACTATATAGGTCACACGCTGTTCCGATTCTAGTGGTGAGTAACCCTCAGCCTCACTATTAATTTGCACCTGAATATTAGTAATATCCGGTACCGCATCGATAGGTAACTGAGTTGCGTTATACAGTCCTAAACCCGCTATTAATAATGTGGCCGCCACCACAAGCCATCGACGACCGACGGCAAAAGCAATTAATTTTTCCATTGCAAATCCCCTTAGTGATCGTGGCTTGCGCCATCTTTGAGTACATCAGCTTTCAATAAAAAGCTGTTATCAGTCACATAGTCAGTGCCAGGCTTCAAACCACCTAATACTTCAATATATTCACCGTCGGTTTCGCCCATTTCCAACATACGTACTTCAAAGATATTGTCATATCGGGCAAAGACTACAGGCATGTCTCTAAAGCTCTGTAAAGCAGTGCTTTTCACTGCTATAGGCACTTCACGGCTATCAACTTCAATATCCGCTTTTACATGCATGCCAGGACGCCAGTGACCATTTTTGTTGTCAATCACTGCACGAGCCCGCGCAATATGGCCGCCGGTCATCATCGGGGAGATATAACTAATTTTTCCTTTAGCTACTTCATGCTGATGCAAGTCTTTAATCGTAAATAATTGACCAGCTTTCAGCTTCTCAATACTCTCAGGAAAAGCTGACATTTCCACCCACACCTTGGATAAATCAGCGATTTCTATCAAAGCATTATTACCAACCCGATCACCGGGGTTAACCATACGCTGGGTTATTTCGCCTGAAGACGAGCTTATAACTTTGTAGCGTTGTAGCGTTTTCGTATTTAGGACTGTAGCGATGGTTTGGCCTTTTTTAACCTTATCGCCAATATTTACGTGAATTTTTTCAACCATACCTTGATAGCTGGCATAGACATAAGAACGCTGGGTTTGTGGTATTTCAATAACGCCAAACAAAGTCTCAATAAAGCGTAAAGTTTGAGGACCTGCTTTATCAGTTTTCACCCCTGCCAGCTTAACTAAGCGATCACTGATTTCAGCTCGCCCCTCATGACTCTCAAAGTGCCAATGGAGTTGCCGATCTTCAAATTTAGCACTGACTTCAACTTCAAACGAGTGGGGTTCAGTCACCACTTTGTCACTGACTAAATAATCTCGCTCTGGATAAAATTGCAAAATATCCTGTTCACCACCCAAACGCGATAACGTAATCACAATATCATCGACTTTTTCTGG
>Ga0228664_1000176_pt1 | contig 42077 bp, 41 predicted proteins | sample 78DmetaG_FD_183029 | JGI IMG/M metagenome (GOLD analysis project Ga0228664, IMG submission 183029) | Seawater microbial communities from Monterey Bay, California, United States - 78D | ecosystem: Environmental > Aquatic > Marine > Coastal | place: USA: California | collected 2016-09-26 | reverse complement strand
CAGAGTTAAAATTCTCGACTAGATCTAAATTAAGATGATTTGTTCAAACATCTGTGAAAACACAACTCAATAACTAGAAATTGAAATTTTCTTCGTAAACTCACCATTCAAAATTGATATAGACAGTATCTAAAAAGTTTTAATCTATTTTTTATGTTACTTATTTACTCTTTAAATGTTCTTTTTTTTTAATTTTAGATCTTGTTTTTAAAAAATATTTAAATCATATATCACTTTAATTATCCTCAAAAATTAATAATTAATCAAAATAATTGTCTCTATTTAAGATTATATCTTATATTTGTTATTGAAAAAGAATTTCAGAATGTTTTTAAATTATTCTGATTAAAAAAATACTATGTTAGACAAGCTAATCCAAGAAGTTGGAACGCATCACCTGCTGTACCTTGTGTGCTGTTTCTTAGGTGTTCTTGCCATATCGCTCTTATTAATTCCCAAAATCAGATCAATAGCCATCAAGTTAAATTTAAGTGATGCACCCGATAACAGAAGCTCACACACTGCTCCTATTCCTACATTTGGGGGTGTTGTTTTTTATGTAAGCTATATTGTTATTTTATTTTTTGCTCAAAACCTAGATGTTAATCATATTTCGGTAACTCTGTTAGCCTCCATTTCTATTTTGTTTTTTACAGGCTTATTAGACGATTTTAGAAATTTATCTCCAAGGATTAAGTTTTTATTTCAATTTTTGGGTGTAGCTGTATTAATGTTTCAATCAGATTTTAGAATTGTATCACTACACGGTTTTATGGGTGTTTATGAAATACCAATAGGTATCTCTGTAGCTGGAAGCATGTTTTTTTTGTTGGCACTTATTAATGCGTTTAATTTTATTGATGGTATAGACGGTTTGTCTGGAATTACAGGTATCATTATCGCTTCGTTTTATAGCTTAATGCTTTTTAATCTTGGATATTATTTTTATTTATCAATCAGTCTTGCTACCATAGGTACACTAACAGCTTTTTTGAGATATAATTTTTCAATCCAAAGGAAAATTTTCATGGGAGATACCGGAAGTTTAGTCATAGGATTGGTGTTGGGGTTACTTACCCTTAAATTAATGGCTGTTGGAGATGCTGCACACAATTCACTATCTTTTAACAGAGGCCAATTACCATTATTTCTTGCTGGTGTGTTATTTATTCCTACACTAGATACCATTCGTGTGATGTTGTTAAGATTTACCAAAGGAGTTTCGATGTTTAAGCCAGACAGAAATCACATTCACCACATTCTTATAGATTTTGGTTTATCTCATAGAAAAGCTTCTTTTTGTATTGGTTTCATTAACTTTATAGTAGCCTCCATCATGTTTTATGTAACTCAACAATTTACTATTTTAAAATCTTTTTTATTTTTAATCTTCTTGTTTTTTATAGCACTTACTGTGCTGTTTTTAATGAACAAAAACCAAACGGCTATTCGATTAAAAGTTAAAATAAAAAAATCTATGGTGAAATTATTATCCTTGTAAATTATCTAGAATTTCTCTTAAAAATTTTATTATTAACCCCTATAATGTATTATTCTTGCTAAAATTTTTTTTATACTCTAATCTATTACTTTTTCAACAAAGTTTTTGTTTAAATTTTCTTAAATTTACTAGGAAATTGCGCACTATGATTTCTAGTAATTACATAGTTAAACAATACATTATGCCTCGTAAAATCCTACATTATACATTTGTTATTGTTTCTTTTTTAGTAAAAGAACCTGTGTTAGATTGTATGATACAAACCAACTGTAATCAATCATAGATGATGGCTAGAGATTCTAAAAAGTGGTTTGTTTTATTCACGAAATCTAGACACGAATTAAAAGTTTTAGAACGTTTAATTTCATTTGGTATCGATGCATATACTCCAACTAAAATAGTAACACGGCAATGGTCTGATCGAAAGAAGAAGATTACAATTGCTTTACTGCCCTCTATGGTGTTGGTTAATTTAGAAAATAAAGATCCAAATATAGTTTTTGGTATTCCGGGAGTGGTTAGGTATTTATTTGAGCAAGGTAAGCGAGCAGTGGTTTTTGATGCTGAGATTATTGCTATGCAATGTTATCAACATAATACATTGCAGATTGATGAAAATGAGCTCAAAATTGGGGATACGGTTAACGTACCACTATTAGAGCAAGAGGCCATTTTACTTTCCCAAAAAGGGAAAAATTGTATCGCACAGCTAAAAAAGTTAGGCGCTATTGTAACATTTCAATTGAGTTAATCAATTGAATTTTTTATAAAATTTATTATCCATTACTGTGAGTAGTGATGGCGAAGCCGTACCTTAAACCAGTCTATTCAGTTATAAAAGACTTGCTTTGAATTAAAACTAACAAAATAGATTGCCGGTGTTAGTCTATTAAAATAAAAATAATTAAATGAATATTGAACTAAGTAATAAGAAAATTTTAGTCACTGGAGGCGCAGGTTTTATTGGATCAAATTTATGTGAGGTGTTGCTTGAAAAAGCAAACAAAGTTATTTGTTTGGACAATTTTGCTACAGGTAAAAGAGATAACATTAAAGAATTTCTCAAAGACTCAAATTTTATTTTAATCGAGGGAGACATCAGAAGTCTAGGCGATTGTCTAAAAGCGACTAAAGATGTAGATTATGTTTTACATCAGGCGGCATTAGGATCCGTACCTAGATCAATCAAAGACCCAATTACTTCCAATAATGTGAATGTGAGTGGTTTTTTAAACATGCTAGTTGCTTCTCGTGACAATGGAGTGAAAAGATTTGTGTTTGCAGCAAGTTCTTCCACTTATGGAGACTCAGAATCGATGCCAAAAGTTGAGGATATCATCGGCAAACCTTTATCACCTTATGCAATTACTAAATATGTAAATGAGTTATATGCGGATATTTTTTCAAAATCCTATGGTTTAGAAACGATTGGTCTTCGATACTTTAATGTATTCGGAAGAAAGCAAGATCCAAATGGTGCCTATGCAGCAGTGATTCCAAAATTTGTTAGTCAGCTTATGAAAGGAGAATCTCCAGTTATTAATGGAGATGGAAATTATTCAAGAGACTTTACTTACATTGATAATGTAATACAAGCTAATTTACTGAGCCTTGTCACTACCAATGAAAAAGCTATTAATACTGTTTATAATGTAGCTTACGGAGATCGTAATACATTGAATGATTTAATGAGATATCTTAAGGAATTTTTATCTGAGTTTGATTCAAAAATTTCAAGTATTGAAGTTGCATACGGCCCAAATAGAGTAGGTGATATCCCTCATTCACATGCTAGTGTAGATAAAGCAAAAGAAAATTTAAATTATAACCCACAGTTTTCCCTCCAGCAAGGACTTAAAGAAGCTGTAAAATGGTATTGGGAAAATTTATAAAACTAAAATATGAATAAAGATAAAATAGCAATCATAGGATTAGGATATGTAGGTTTGCCATTAGCAAGACTCTTTGCAACTAAATTTTCAGTAGTTGGATTTGATATAGATACAAATAGAATTTCTGAATTAATGTCTGGTATTGATTCAACCTTAGAGGTGGATAATGAAACATTACAATCTGTATTGGTTGATCAAAACTCTGAGTCAAATGGATTATTTTGTACCAATCAATTAGACAATATCAAGGATTGTAATTATTATATCATTACGGTTCCAACACCTGTAGATAAAAACAATAGACCTATTTTAACGCCGCTAATTAAAGCTAGTGAAACAGTAGGTGCCGTATTAAAAAAGGAAGATATCGTAATTTATGAATCGACCGTATACCCAGGTGCAACAGAAGAAGATTGTGTTCCTGTATTGGAAAAAATTTCTGGACTTAAATTTAATGAAGAATTTTATGCGGGTTATTCTCCTGAAAGAATTAATCCTGGAGATAAAGAACATACGGTAGAAAAAATCTTAAAGGTTACCTCAGGTTCAACACTTGAGGTTGGAGAGAAGGTGAATGATCTGTACAAATCTGTAATTACTGCTGGTACTCATTTGGCACCAAACATAAAAGTAGCGGAAGCATCTAAAGTCATTGAGAATTCCCAAAGAGATATTAATATTGCTTTTGTGAATGAACTAGCCAAGATATTTAACCTTTTAAACATAAATACCCACGATGTATTGGAAGCAGCTGGGACAAAATGGAATTTTTTACCTTTTAAACCAGGTTTAGTAGGAGGACATTGTATTGGAGTAGACCCCTATTATTTAGCACAAAAGGCTCAAGAAAATGGCTACCATCCAGAGATAATTCTAGCTGGACGACGTTTAAATGATGGTATGGGTGAATATGTAGCAAATCAGTTGGTAAAAACTATGATTCAAAAAGATATTAAAATCAAAAATGCAGACATTTTAGTGCTGGGGATTACATTTAAGGAAAATTGTCCCGATGTTCGTAACACAAAAGTAGTTGATGTAGTTGCTTCTTTAAAAGATTTCAAAACTAATATTACTATCTATGATCCTTGGGCAAATGAAGAGGAGGTAATGAATGAATATGGAATAGTGTCTTCTAAAACAATACCTACTAAAACCTTTGATGCAATTATATTAACTGTAGCCCATAATGAATTTAAAGAATTAGATTTCTCATTGTTAAAAAAAAATAAATCAGTTGTTTATGATGTTAAAAACATACTTTCTGAATTCATAAGAGATATAGGATTGTAATTTTTTATTTATATAATCAAAAACCCAAATTTTAAAAGACTATTAAGTATTACATTTTTTTAAAAAAAACAGATTTAATAAAATATAAATGTTAAAAAAAATAGCTATTGTAGCGCCTGGTGTTTTTCCTGTTCCAGCGACTATTGGAGGAGCCATTGAACAATCTTTAAACCTATTAATTGATCAAAATGAGATATTTAAAAAACTTGAAATTACAATAATTTCTACTTATGAAAGTAAGGCTTATGGTTTAAGTGGTAAATATAAATTCACAAAATTCTTGTGGATTCACCGCGGGTTATTGTATGAAATTATAAATTTTTCTTTTAGGGTTCGTGGAAAATTTTTTGATAATTCAGATCATTTGGACAGTGAAATAATAAAAAGGCATTTACGAAAGAACATCTATGATAAAATATTAATTCATGGGAATACTACATATTTGAGTAGTCTTTCTAAAGTAGTGGATAAAGAAAAATTAATCTTTTATGTTCATTCTAATATTTTTGGTAAGAATAATAAAATATATGAAGCTATATGTGATCTTCCTGAAAAAATACTATGTATTAGTCATTTTGTTAAAAACGAAACTAAGCGAAATGCCAATGTTTCGGAGGGGAAAATTGATGTATTTAGAAATACTATAGATTATGATTCTTTTGTCAATTGCAAAAAGAAGATTAATATTAAATTGATTCAAAAACTAAATATTAACCCTCAAGATATAAAAATTTTGTTCGTTGGTAGAATTGTTGAAAATAAAGGAATTATACATCTTTTAGCTGCACTCAAAAATATTGAAGTTAAGGAGACAGTAACTTTAATTGTTGTTGGGAGTTTTGGGTCTGGGTTTGGACTTGAAGAAAGTAATAACTTGTTTAAAGATAGGGTTGTGGCAATTGTAAATGAGCTTAATATTAAAGTGGTTTTTACTGGTTTCGTTGCAAATGATGAGTTACCTCTTTATCATTCAATTGGAGATATTCTGGTAATGCCTTCTTTTGTTGAAGAAGCTGCAGGAAAAGCAGCAATGGAAGCTATGGCTAGTGGAATTCCTGTCATTACCACAACGGCTGGTGGTATCCCAGAATATGTTTCTAGTGATGCTGGGATTTTATTGGATCGAGATGAATATTTTATTGAGAACTTAAGTGATTCTCTAGTAAAGTTAATTCAAAACCCTCTTTTAAGAGAGAAAATGGGGAAAGAGGGGCAAAAAATAGCCAAAGATTTGCATCCAAAGAGATTTTACGAGGATTATGTTAATGCAATTTTCGAACGATAGCTAAATATCTAGCTAAATATGTAATGAATTTAGAAAATATTTTTTCTACAAGCTTAATTTTTACTTTAATTGCGATAGTTGGTCAATTTCTTAAAAATATAAATTAATGACAATTAAAACAGATACAATTAATGGCCTTAAGTGGAGCTTTATTGATACTGCATGTAGTTATTTTCTTACATTTTGGATAAGTATTATATTGGCAAGATTATTGTCGCCTTCTGATTATGGGCTAATTGGAATTGTAGGAATTTTTATGACTTTTTCTCGTGTTTTCATTGATGCAGGTTTTAGTGATGCTTTAGTCCGCAAAATAGATTGTACGAAGCAGGACTACTCCTCTGTTTTTGTATTTAATTTTGTTGCTGCAACTTTTTTCTATGCAATATTATTCTTCGCTGCACCAAGTATAAGTTTCTTTTTTAATGAAAATCAATTAGTTGATTTAATTAGGATTTCTGGATTAGGCTTAATTATAAGCTCCGGTTCGTCGATTCACCTTGTACATTTTAAAAAGGAATTAAATTTTAAGTTGCTCGCAATGGTTGGTATATTCTCTACGATTGTTTCAGGGTTTATTTCAGTTACAATGGCGTTTAATGGTTTCGGAGTATGGAGTCTTGTATTTAGCGGGTTAATTCAAAGTGGGATGAGTTTATTATTGCTTTGGATTGTTAATAGCCAATTAATTAAGTTTATTTTCAAACTTAACATATTAAAAGAACATTTTAGTTTCGGATCTAAAATCATGTTAGCTAGCTTCATAAATGTGCTGTATGGTAACATATATTATTTATTTATCGGCAAAATATTTAGTTCTAGTACGTTAGGTTTTTATAACAAAGCAGATGGTTTTCAAAAGTTGCTTTCTAATAATATAGATATCATCGTTAGGCAAGTAACCTACCCGGTACTTTCTAAACTACAAGACAATAATCTTAAATTACAAGAGAATTATAGAATTCTAATCAAGTTTACCTCTTTTGTTACTTTTATTCTTTTAAGTGGCTTATTTGTTGTTTCAGAATCTTTTGTTGTAGTATTAATAGGCATTAAGTGGCTTCCTTTAGTTCCTATGTTAAAATTACTATGTTTCGTTGGTTTTTTATTTCCTTTGATTTCTATTAATACTAATATATTAAACGTTAAAGGAAGGTCTGATTTATCCTTAAAAATTCAGGCTTTAAAAATTATTTTGTCAATTCCAACTTTAATACTGGGGTACTATTTTGGTATATATATTATGATTGTCGGAGCTATTTTTTCGTTGATTTTGGTTTACATTGTTGTGATGCAATTTTCAAATAAAGTAATTAACTATTCAATTAGAGATCAACTGAAAGATATTTTCCCAACTTTAAAGTTAATTTTGTTTTCATTTACTCCTACATATTTTATTATGTTGTATTTGGATTTACCTGTATTTTTTGAATTATTTACTTCGGTTATATTAAGTTTGACATTTTTAATTATCATTAGTGAGTTTTTTGATAATGATGAATATAATGTCATAAAAAAAATTGTATTAAAAAAAATTAATGATAAATTTTAATGTTTTAATTATTTTTTTCAATGATTATTAGTAAATATTACAAATGGTTAATAATTGCTTTTGTAATATGGCCTATTTCAGATTATTTATTCACCTTATTGGGTTATAATGCTTCATTTCTTAGATATAGTATTTTATCTATTTCTACGCTTTTTATTATAAGATTATATTTTGTAAGCAAAAAAAATACTGACAACTTATCTGGTATATTTAAGTTATTATTGTTATTTGCATTGTATTGGTTGGCTTTTAGAAGTATTGCTAGTTATGGAGATTTAATAAAACCTGATTACAATTACATAGGGTTAAAACAGTTTCTCTCAGGTAATTTTATTGTTTTTTTTTCCTTCTATCTAGTTAATATTAAAATTCCTTTGCAATTTTTAAAAACACTATTGAAAGTTACCTACATATTATCTATTATATTTATTTTTATTGGAGTCCCAATGTTCAGTTATTTTACCTCAGATATATTTAATAATGCCGAGTATTTTGTAAGAAATTTTTCGTTGCCAGGTATGTTTTTATTTTTATTATTTCCTTATCAAAAGAAAAGTGTTAATCGGGTTTTATTCTTAAATTTATTTTTAGCATTGTTAATGATGATGATTCTTGCTAGAAGAAATATTGTATTATTCCAAGTAAGTGCTATATTCTTTCTTGGATTAGTAATAGTATTATCTTCTTCGTCATCAATAAAAAAAAACAAAGTAATTATAATACTGAGTTTCATTTTTCTTTCAGCATTATCTCTTATTATTTTAAGACAATTTGATTTTAGTTTTTTTATTTCGAAGTCATATACGGGTTTTAGCTCAAGAGATCAAGTGATATTAGAGTTTATAAGTAATTTTAATTCAACTCCGATTGATTGGTACATTGGAAGGGGACCCTTAGGATCTTTTACTTCTCATTTGGGTTCTGAGTTAAATGATCAAAGAACATTAATTGAAAATGGTTTCCTTCAAATTATACTCAAGCAAGGTTTATTGTTCTTAATTCCATTTGTTTTTTTGTCGTTTTTATCAATTTACAAAGGATTTTTCAGTTCAAAAAATCATTTATCAAAAGTTTGTGCAATATTAGTGATTGTTAATTTAATTGACATGGTAGGTTATGGTCTTCCTTTTTTGGGAATTAAATACTTAAATTTCTTAATAGCTTTTAGCCTTTGTTTATCACCAGTTGTTAGAAATATGAGTGATATTGAAATAAAAAGAATAATTAAATTATAACTGTATGAAAGTCTTATGGTTTTGTAATACCCCTGCTTTAGGTATTGACTATTTATATAATAAGTCAAAAATTAAAGGCACTGGAGGATGGCTTTATTCGCTTAACGACGCTATTCAGTATGATTTGGAGTTGTCAGTAGTTTTTCATCATCCTTATAAAGTTGATAATTTTAAATATAATAATACTTCTTACTTTCCTATATATACCGGTAATATTATATTAGAAAATATAAAAAATAGATTTCTAGGAAAGGTTTATGATGATGATTTTTTAGAAGATTACTTAAAAATAGTAAAAGAAGTAAAACCTGACATTATTCATATTCATGGAACTGAAAATCCTTTTCTATGTATTTTAGATAAAGTAGGAATCCCAATTGTTATTTCTGTTCAAGGAAACTTAACTGTTTATTCCCATAAGTTTTTTTCTGGATTTCATGGTAAATACGTTAATTGTAAAAATGATCCAATAAATATAAAATCTATTATTTTTGGTAGAAGAAGCTTTAAATCAGGATTTAACAAAATGACAAAGATGGCCAAAATAGAAAGTTTTTATTTAAAAAACTCTAAAAATATAATTGGACGTACTGACTGGGACAGACAAATTACAAGGATCTTGGCACCAAAAAGTAATTATTTTGTTGGTAATGAAATACTGCGTGATGGTTTTTATGAAGAAAAATGGAATAATATATATGAAAATGGAAAAATTATTCTTTTTACTACGAACGGAGATAATTACTACAAAGGATTTGAAACTTTATGTCACTCGCTTACATTATTGAATGAGATAGGTATCCAAGTAGAATGGCGTATTGCTGGAGTTTCGAATAACAGTCTTATTAATAAGATTACAAAAAAGCAATTGTCTACTAATTACCCAGCATCCGGGCTAGTTTTACTAGGTTCATTAAATGCAAAAGAGTTGATAAAGAATCTTAAGCAGTCACATCTCTATATAATGGGATCACATATTGAAAACAGCCCGAATAACCTATGTGAAGCTATGATCTTGGGTATGCCTTGTGTAGCAACTTTCGCAGGGGGAACTGCGAGTATGATAAAAGCTGGAGAAGAGGGGCTGCTAATTCAAGGCGGAGATCCCTATGCTATGGCAGGAGCTATTTTAGAATTAATCAGTGATAAAAGTAAGTCAGTTCTTTTTGGAAAAAGAGCTAGAGAGCGTGCATTGAAGCGTCATAATAAAGAAAATATTATTAAAAAACTTTTATCGACTTATAATACAATTATAAGACACACAAATGAGGATTAAAATTCTACTCAATTCAAACCCATTCTTTGAATCTTCTGCTGCGGCAAATAGGTGGTTAACATTAATTGAAGGCTTATCTGATTTGGGAGCTTTTGTAAAAATTGTAGTTATAGGGAATTTCCAAAGTAGCGCTGAAAAAGACAAATTTAAATCAGTTTCTGAGATAAATGGAATAGAAATTAAATATTTGACTTCAAAAGTAGTTGGTGGGCTTTGGCAAAGAAGATATTATAATTATATTGGAAAACATATTCAAGCATTACGAATTAAGAAAAGTGTTAGAAAAGAAATTCAAACCTTTAATGGTATATTGTGGGCAGAAAATGATTTGACTATATGGAAAACCATTTCGACTATTACGAATAGGTCAAATAAGTCATTTAAATTAATTAGTGAAATGAGTGAATTTTTAGATATTCATCATTATAACAAAGGAAACATTCTGCAGGTAAAGTTAGCAGATTCAAAACAAGCTTATTTTGAAAAAAAATATATCCAACAGTTAGACGGATTGGTGTTAATGACAAAAACACTAATGACTCATTATAGCACTTTCACAAAGCATCCTCCATTATCGCATCTTCCCATGACTGTTGATTTGGAGCGTTTTCAAAAACAAACGAACCCACCTTCTGAATTTAAAAGCTCTTATATTGCTTTTGTTGGTGTTATGAATGATGCCAAAGATGGTGTAAATATTTTAATAGAAGCATTTCATAAAATATATAAAGACTATTCAAAATTAAATTTGTACTTAGTTGGAGGATGGAATTACGACACGCCAGCACATCTAAAACGTATCAAAGAATTAAAACTAGAGGAACGTATTAAATGGGTAGGAGAATATCCAAGAGATAGTATACCTTCAATTATTTGCAACGCAAAATTACTAGTTCTTCCAAGACCAGATTCTAAACAGGCACAAGGTGGTTTTCCAACAAAGCTAGGTGAATATTTAGCTACAGGTGTTCCTGTTTGTGCAACAACCGTTGGAGAAATCCCTGATTATCTAAAAGATTGTGAATCGGTTTTCTTCGCTGAACCTGGATTGGTAGATTCTTTTGCTCTTGCAATGCATACTGCATTAAAAGATTCTGTAAAAGCAAATGAGGTAGGAAAACAAGGTAAAAAGGTAGCTGAATCATTTTTTAATAAAAACATACAAAGTAAAACACTTTACAACTTTCTAAAACAATTGTAGGATGAAAATAAAAAATAAGACACTTCTTATAACGGGAGGTACAGGTTCATTTGGTAATGCAGTGCTAAACCGTTTTTTGAAAACAGAACATTTTTCTGAAATTCGTATTTTTTCTCGTGACGAAAAGAAGCAAGATGATATGCGTACTCTCTTGAAGAATGAAAAATTAAAGTTTTATATTGGAGATGTTCGTGATTACAATAGCGTTGAAAAAGCGATGCGAAGTGTAGATTATGTTTTTCATGCAGCAGCATTAAAACAAGTGCCTTCTTGTGAGTTCTTTCCATTGGAAGCTACAAAAACAAATGTTTTTGGAACACAAAATGTGATCGATGCCGCTGAGTATAATAAGGTGTCTAAAGTAATTTGTTTGAGTACAGACAAAGCTGCTTATCCGATAAATGCGATGGGGATTTCTAAAGCCCTAATGGAAAAAGTAGCAGTTGCAGCTGCCCGTAACTGCAAAAATACTACGGTTTGTTTAACGCGATATGGAAATGTAATGGCATCTCGTGGTTCCGTGATACCACTATTTTTAAATCAGATTAAAAATAAGGAGACCATTACCATTACAGATCCAAAAATGACTCGGTTTTTAATGTCTTTAGATGAGGCTGTAGAATTAGTATTGTTTGCTTTTGAACATGGAAATCAAGGGGATTTGTTTGTAAACAAAGCACCTGCAGGTACTATTGGTGATTTGGCACAAGCACTAAAAGAATTGTGCAATGCTGACAATGAAGTAAAAGTTATTGGTACACGCCATGGAGAAAAGCTATATGAAACGTTGTGTACTCGTGAGGAAATGGTAAAAGCTGAAGATATGGATGCTTTTTATCGTATACCAGCTGATAATAGAGATTTAAATTATGCTCGCTATTTTTCTGAAGGAGAAGAAGATGTGGCAGAAATTGAAGATTATCATTCTCACAATACAGAACAGCAAGATGTAGAAGGGATGAAAAAATTACTGTTAGGACTAGATGTTGTAAAAGAAGCATTAAATCAAAAATAATAGAGTATGTTAACAATAGGTATTACGGGTCAAAATGGTTTTGTAGGAAAGCATTTGTACAATTCGATAGGGTTACTACCAGAATCGTATAAATTGATTGATTTTCAAAAGGATTTTTTTGAGAAGCAAGAACAATTAGATGCTTTTGTTTCGCAATGTGATGTAATTGTACATTTAGCAGCTATGAACAGGCACTCCGACCAACAGGTGATTTATAATACTAATATTCAGTTAGTAGAAAATTTGATAGCCTCACTTGAAAGAACAAATTCAAAAGCGCATATAATTATGTCTTCTTCTTCGCAAGAAGAAAAAGACAATTTATATGGGAGGTCTAAGAAAGAAGGTCGGGAATTATTTTTAAACTGGGAAAACAAATCAAAAGGTTTATTTTCAGGATTAATTATACCTAATGTTTTTGGTCCTTTTGGAAGGCCAAATTACAACTCCGTAGTTGCTACTTTTTGCCATAAAATAGCTACTGGTGAAAAACCTGAAATTCATGTAGATGGAACTGTGAGTTTAATCTATGTTGGAGAGTTGGTTCAAGAAATTTTAACTGTAATAGAAAAAGAAGCATCCAATAAGAAGTTAATCATCAAAGCAACTTCTCAAATCAAGGTTTCCGAAATTTTAAATTTCCTAAACTCATACAAAAGACAATATCAAGACAATGGAGAAATACCGACCTTAAATTCAACTTTTGAATTGAATTTATTCAATACATTCCGCTGTTATATGGATGTTAAAAACTATTTCCCGGTAAAACTTATACAGCACACAGATACTAGAGGGTCATTTGTAGAGATAATTCGTTTAGGGATTGGAGGACAGGTTTCCTTTTCTACAACCGCTCCCGGAATTACTAGAGGAAATCATTTTCATACTCGTAAAATTGAACGCTTTGCAGTCATTAAAGGGAAAGCTTTGATTCAATTAAGAAAAATTGGAACTGATGAAGTATTGGATTTTTATTTGGATGGAGACGAGCCGGCTTATGTAGACATGCCAATATGGTATACGCACAATATAAAAAATATTGGTGATGAGGTATTGTATACCAATTTTTGGATCAATGAAGCATATAATCCAGAAGATACAGATACATATTTTATAGAAGTATAAAGGATAAATTAGTTTATTTTAGTATCATAGAATTATAAAAATGAAACCTACAGTAATAAATGGAGGAAGTTATTCAGACAACAGAGGCGATGTAACCTTCAATAATGATTTTGATATGTCTAGCATCAAACGTATCTATTCGATTAAAAATGTAAATACAAGTTTAGTTAGAGCTTGGCAAGGACATGCTATTGAAAGGCGCTGGTTTTCTGTTGTGAAAGGAAGTTTTGAAATTAAATTAATAAAAATTGATAATTGGGAAAATCCAACTAAAAGTTTGGAAGTTTTTTCTAGAATAATAAATGATGAAAATTTTGACGTTTTGTGTGTTCCTGGAGGCTATGTGAGTAGTATTAAAGCACTAGAGGAAAACTCAAAACTACTGTTAATGTCGGATTACCGATTGGGGGACATAAAAGACGAATATAAATTTGATACAAATTATTTTACATAATAAAATCTAAAGTACAATGAAAAGATTAAAAGTGATGACCGTTGTAGGGACGCGTCCAGAAATTATCAGATTATCACGTATAATTTGTGCACTAGATGATTCCGTGGCTATCGATCATATATTAGTTCATACAGGTCAAAATTACGATTATGAACTGAATGAAGTATTTTTCGAAGATTTAAAGATTCGTAAACCAAATCATTTTTTAAATGCAGCTGGTACTAATGCTACTTCTACTGCTGGTCAAATTTTGATAAATATAGACGCCATACTAGAAGATGTGAAACCTGATTCTTTTTTAGTTTTAGGAGATACTAATTCATGCCTTTGTGCCATTGCAGCGAAGAAAAGACAGATTCCTATTTTCCATATGGAAGCAGGAAACAGATGTTTTGACCAACGAGTTCCGGAAGAAACAAATCGTAAAATTGTGGATCATACTGCTGATATTAACATGACATACTCAGATATTGCTCGTGAATATTTGTTGAGAGAAGGCTTGCCTGCAGATAGAATCATTAAAACAGGTTCTCCAATGTTTGAGGTGTTGCATCACTATTTACCTGAAATAAAAAATTCAGAGGTGCTACAGAAATTAAAACTGGAAAAAGGGAAGTACTTTGTTGTTTCTGCGCACCGCGAAGAAAATATAAGCTCTGATAAGAACTTTAGAGGTCTTATGGAAAGTCTAAATATTATTGTTAAGAAATATGGGTACCCTGTAATTGTTTCTACGCATCCGCGTACTAGAAACATGATTGAAAAGAAGCAAATAGAAACACATAGAGGAATTCAGTTTCTAAAACCGTTAGGGTTTCACGATTATAACGCACTCCAAATGAATTCTTACGCCGTTTTATCTGACTCTGGAACTATTAATGAAGAATCCTCCATATTAAATTTTAGAGCATTAAACATTAGAGATGCTCATGAAAGACCAGAGGCTATGGAAGAAGCCTCTGTAATGATGGTTGGAATGAATTCAGAACGGATACTTCGAGGTTTGGTTCAATTAGAAAAACAAAAAGTAGGTACAGAAAGAAACTTTAGAAGAGTAGCTGATTATAGTATGCCTAATGTTTCTGAAAAGGTAGTAAGAATTATTTTGAGTTATACACATTATGTTAATCGTGTTGTTTGGGCGAAGTAATTATGATACATAAATTAAAAAGTGCCATTTCTCGAAATTTAATTAATATTCCTGGCTTTCGTACAAACAGAAAAATTGTTGTCATAGAAAGTGATGATTGGGGAATGATTCGCATGTCCTCACTAAAAAATATCGAAAAATTTAAAAATAAAGGATATAAAATCTCACAATGTCCTTATAATTCTAATGATTGCATTGAAAGTGATGAAGATATTAACGCATTAGCAGAAACTCTTTTATCTGTCAAGGATAGTAAAGGTAAGCCTCCAAAATTCACTATTAACAACGTTGTAGCAAATCCTGACTTTAATAAAATTAAAGAAGACAATTTTATTAACTACCATTATCAAAACTTCACTGAAACATTTAAAAATAATAAAGATTCTCAAAATGTTATGTCATTATACAAAGAAGGGATCAAAAACAACATATTTCAACCTCAACTTCATGCGCGTGAACATATTAATCTGAGATTATGGTTAAATCGATTACGAGAAAGTGATTCTAAAACTTTAGAGGCTTTCGATAATAATATGTATACAATTCACGAATCTGGACCAATAAGTGGACGAAAAAGTAATCTTGATGCATTTGGGAATAGTACAATCAAAGGAGATAATTTTAATTATAATAAAATAATTAAAGATGCTCAGCAAATTTTTCGTGAAACCTGGGGTTTTAATTCAAAATCGTTTATTGCTCCTTGTTATGTTTGGCATCCATCACTTGAAAAAGTTTTGAAAAATGAGGGAATTGAATATTTACAAGGAGCACATGTTCAATTAATACCTACGGATAATACAACTTTTAAAATTAAAAAGAAGTATCATTACACAGGACAAAAAAATAAACATAATCAATGCTATTTAATTAGAAACTGTAGTTTTGAACCAACTGAGACTGGTAGAAATAATGCGGTAGAAAATACTTTAAAAGAAATTAAATTATCATTTCTCTTTAATAAACCTGCCATAATCAGCTCACACAGAATGAATTATATAGGAAGTATAAACCCTAACAATCGAAAAGAAAATCTAAAATTATTAGATCAACTTTTAAAGAAGGTAATTATGCTATGGCCTAATGTTGAGTTCATGAGTTCTGATCAATTAGGAAACTTAATTACAAATAAATGTGCGGAATAGTAGGCTTTATAGATTATTCTAAAAAACAGAATAAATCGACTCTTGAAAAAATGGTCGAAACACTTAAACACCGTGGCCCTGACAACAACGGTGTAGTATTATACGAAAATGAGATTGCTCAAGTAGGTATGGGGCAAACTAGATTAGCCATTATTGATGTAAGTGATGATGGTCTTCAACCCATGGAATACAAACATCTTAGTATTGTTTATAATGGTGAAGTTTACAATTACAAAGAAATTAGAAATGAATTAATTCTTTTAGGTCATAAGTTTAATTCTAATTCTGATACAGAGGTAATATTACATGCTTTCGAAGAGTGGAATACCGAGTGCGTTCACAAGTTTATAGGAATGTTTGCATTTGTGATTTATGATAAACAGAACTTAATAGTACATGCTTTTAGAGATCGTGCTGGTGTAAAACCATTTTTTTACTACAAGAAAAACGGATTATTTTTGTTTGCATCTGAATTAAAAGCTTTTCATCAGCATTCTGGTTTTGAAAAAGAAATTGATATAGGTGCTTTAGTTGCTTATTTCGATTATGGTTACGTTCCATCTCCATATTGTATTTTTAAAGATACTCACAAGCTAGAACCAGGTCATTATATTAAAATGAATCTATCAAAAAATGATTTCAAAATAAAGGAATATTGGAATTCAGATACTTTTTATACTAAACCTAAATTAACACTAAGTTATGAAGAAGCGAAAAATGAATTGCATTCTTTGTTAAAGTCTGCATATAACTACAGAATGGTTGCTGATGTACCAGTAGGGGTTTTTCTTAGCGGAGGATATGACAGTACTTCAGTTGCTGCAATACTTCAAGCTTCTTCCAATTCTAAAATAAAAACTTTTACAATTGGTTTTGAAGAAGGAAATAATGAAGCACCTTATGCTAAAGAAAATGCTTCATTTTTAGGAACAGACCATCACGAATATTATTGCACTGAAAATGAAGCTAAAGATATTATTAAAGATCTACCTTATTATTATGATGAGCCCTTCGGGGATAGCTCAGCTATACCAACAACTTTAGTTAGTAAATATGCAAAAAAGGAAGTTACTGTTGCCTTGTCTGCTGATGGGGGTGATGAAATATTTTGTGGATATGATGCTTATTCATTTATGTATAATAAAATGAATAAGATTAATAAAATACCCAAATTTATTAAACCTGCTTTAAAATCCACACTATTGTTTGGTTCAAAATTAATTCCAAATAGTAAGCATCGCTTAAAACATAAAGCTAAAATTTTTTCAAATGCCTTATCTGATGATGAGTACGATATTGCTTTAGTAATTTATAAAGGAATGATTAATTTGCCGGATCACTTAAAAGTTAAGTTTTTACCAAAAAGAATAAACGAACTTAAAACATGTTTAGAAAAAAAGGAAAAATTATATCATTCAGTTTTAGAAATGATAATGGCTGTTGATTTTAAAATGTATTTGCAAAATGATATACTAACAAAAGTTGATCGTGCAACAATGTCAGTTTCACTAGAAGGGAGAGAGCCCATTTTAGATCACCGTATTCTAGAGTTTTCAGCTCAACTCCCATTAAACTTTAAATATGATGGTAAGACAACCAAACGTATTTTAAAGGATATTACACATGAATATATTCCTAAAAAAATGCTCGATAGACCTAAAGCTGGGTTCTCTTTACCTGTTGTTAAATGGCTAAATGAAGACTTAAGTTATTTAGTAGAGGAGTATCTTTCAAGAGAAGCTTTATCCATTTCTGGATTGTTTGATGAGAAATATTTAGATCAACAAATAAAACTATTTAAAACAGGAAAATTTCACTATATATCTTTTGTATGGAAACTTTTAATGTTTCAAATGTGGTATAAGAGGTGGATGGATTAGACATGAAAAGACCAAAATCAATATGCTTTATTGCCGGAGGCTTATCTGGAGGAGGTCAAGAACGTGCCTTATCAAATCTAGCGAATCAATTTGCTAAAAAAGGACATGAGATTACAATAATTTGTCTTTTTAAATCAGAAATTTTTTTCAAAATGAACTCGACAATACATATTATTTGGCCAAAACAAGATAGAGAATCTAGTAATAAATATGTGTATGCTTTAAAATTGATTCCATATATAAGGAGAAATATTGTGAGTGCCAATCCAGACACGGTAGTATCCTTTGGTGACTGGTTTAACTCTTATGTTATTATAGCTACGCGATTTTTAAATAAGCCGGTTTATATTACTAATAGAATGGGACCTAATATAAATTTTGGAAAATTTATGGAGTTTTTCAATAATTTCACCTACAAAAAAGCTACGGCTATGGTTGTTCAAACCAACAGAGCAAAAGATATTATGCTAAATAAATACGGAGTGAAAGATATTCGAGTAGTTCCTAACGGTGTTAAACGTATGAAAATACTAAACCGTACACATGAAAATGTTATAATTACTGTGGGTAGGCTTTCTAAAGAAAAAGGGCATGCAGTACTAATCGAAAGTTTTTCTAAATTAAAGAATAAGAGTTGGAAATTGGACATAGTAGGTGATGGTCCGGAAAGAGAAACCCTAGAAAAATTAGTTACAGATTTAGAGCTACAGAAGCGAGTATGTTTTTACGGACACAAAAAAGATTTTAAAGAGTTATTAGCTTCGGCATCTATATTTGTATTGCCTTCTTTCTATGAAGGATTTCCAAACGCATTAATCGAAGCGATGTCTGTACCATTAGCCTGTGTTTCTAGTGATTGTGTAGCTGGACCAAGGGAAATAATCAACCATGGTGAAAATGGTTTTTTATTTGAAACAGGAAATAGTGATGGATTATCAGTTATTTTAGATGAGTTAATTTCAAACCCTTCAAAATTAGCAATGATAGAGAAGAACGCATCTGCTGTGGTCGATAACTATAATTTTGAAGCTGTGACGAATCAGTTTTTAAATGAGATACTAAACGAATCAAAGTAAATATAAAATATAAAAGGTTCTTGTAACTATGTTAAATAAATTACGTAAAAATTTAAGTAACACTATAGGTTGGTCTACAAAAAGAAGGCTTGTTATTTTAGAATCAGATGATTGGGGCAGTATTAGAACTCGATCTAAAGCTGATTACGATTCTATGCTTGCTAAAAAAATAGCTGTAGATAGGTCAAACTTTACGAGGTATGATAGTTTAGAGTCAAACGATGATTTAGAACGTTTATTCGAAATGTTGTCAAAGCATAAAGATTCTAGAGGTTCTAGTGTGGTATTTACACCAATGTGTGTAGTGGCTAATCCTAATTTTGAATTGATAAAAGAATCAAATTTCAACGAATACCACTACGAATCATTTACAGATACTTGTAATCGATACCCTAATCACGATCGTGTGTATAAATTATGGTTGGAAGGTATTCAGAACAAAACTTTTATACCACAATTTCATGGTCGTGAACATCTAAATGTTAAAAGATGGATGGATGGTTTGAAACAAGGAGATAAAGGCCTACAGATTATGTTTGAGCATCAATCAATAGGTGCTAGTTATTTTGATGATAAACGAATTACAGAACATTTAGCAGCATTTTCTCCTAAAAAGAAAGAAGATATACCTTATTATTCTTCAGTGATAAAGCATGGATTATCCTTATTTGAAGAGTTGTGTGGTTATAAGGCAAGTTATTTTGTTGCGTCTAATAGTCCTGAACCAAAGATTCTCGAGAAAGACCTAAAAGATAATGGTATTGAATACTTGACACGTTATAAATTTCAAAAATACCCTTTGGGTAATGGAGAATTTGAAAATGAAATGAATTGGCTAGGAAAAATTAATAAGTTAGGACAGTTAATCATTACACGTAATTGTGGTTTTGAACCATCAGATATGTCAAAGACAGATTGGGTAGATTCTTGCCTTTCAGATATTAAAAATGCTTTTTATTGGAATAAACCAGCTGTAGTAAGTACGCATAGAGTAAATTATGTTTCTGGAATTGTAGAAAAGAATGGTGCATTAGGTCTTCTTGAATTGGATAAGTTGCTAAAACGGATTAAAAAAACATGGCCCAATGTTGAATTTGTAACTTCGGAAGAATTAGGTAATATTATTAAGGAATCGAAAAATGCTTAAATTATTACAAATAAATTCGCTTGTAAACAGTGGTTCAACAGGAAGGATTGCAGAACAAATTAGCCAAAAGGCAATTGTAAATAATTGGGCAAGTTTTATTGGATACGGAAGACATGCGAACTCTAGTACTGCAGAATTAATAAAAATTGGTAATAGGACAGATTTCTATGGACATGTTTTTAAATCATTTATTTTAGGGAAACACGGTCTTGGTTCAAAAGAAGCTACTGTAAATTTGATTGAAGAAATACTAGATATAAAGCCTGACATTATACACTTGCACAATATACATGGTTATTACCTCAATTATGAAGTTCTTTTTGAATTTCTACATCGATTTAAAGGTAAAGTTGTTTGGACACTTCATGACTGTTGGAGCTTTACTGGGCATTGTTCTTATTTCTCAGATATCAATTGTAAAAAGTGGATTTTGGAATGTGAAAGCTGTCCCAAGGTAAAAAATTATCCCAGATCATTAATTTTAGACACTTCAAAAACTACGTATCTTTTAAAGAAAAAACTATTCTCTACTCTAGAAAATTTACAAATTGTAACTGTCTCTGAGTGGTTACATAATTTGGTATCTACTTCTTTTTTAAAGGATCATTCAATTGTTACAATTAATAATGCTGTAGATTTATCTGTCTTTAAACCAAAGGAGATTAATAGTCACTTAATTAAAAAATATAATATTTCAAATAAGTTTATCATGATTGCTGCTGCTACAGCATGGAGTAAAAACAAAGGTTTTGATGATTATCTAGAATTATCTTCTTTATTAAGTGATGATGAAATTATAGTATTGATTGGTTTAAAAGATGATGTAATTAAAAAACTACCTTTCAATATCATTGGAATTTCTAGAACAGAAAACCAAATGGAATTAGCAGATTGGTATAATATTGCAGATGTAGTTTTAAATCTTTCATATCAAGAAACTTTTGGAATGACTAGCGCAGAAGGATTTGCGTGCGGAAAACCTACGATTGTTTATAATGTGACTGCAAGCCCTGAACTTGTTTCAAAAGATGAGTTAGGGTACATTATTGAACCAGGAAATATAAGTGAGGTTTATAAAGCTGTAAAAATTATTAAAGAAAATGGTAGTAATTTTTATGCGGATATTTGTAGAGAAAATGCAATAGAAAATTATAGTACGGACATTCAATTTCAAAAATATATAGATTTGTACAAGAAATTATTAAAAAAATGAAAATATTATTTTTATCCCTTTCTACCGCTGTTAAAGATGTACAAAATAGAGGAATATATCCTGAACTAATTAATTATTTTAATAAGAAAGGGCATAAGATGTTTGTTGTATGCCCTTCAGAACGAAGAACTAAGCAAAAAACTTTTTTAAAAGTAGAAGGAAATATAAGTACGCTTTCAGTTAGAACATTAAATATCACAAAATCTAATTTTATTGAAAAAGGAATTGCGACTATTTTAATTGAGCACAAATATAATAGAGCAATAAAACAAAACTTTGCTGATGTCAAATTTGATTTAATTTTGTACGTAACGCCACCAATTAGCTTCAACTCTTTGATTCAGAAGTTAAAAATAAAGCATAATTGTAAAACATACTTAATGCTTAAAGATATTTTTCCGCAAAATGCTGTTGATTTAGGGATTATTAAACAGGGAGGTTTTCTTCATGGTTTTTTTAAAAGAAAAGAGAAATTATTGTATTCAGTATCTGATTATATTGGATGTATGTCACAAGCAAATATAGAATATGTGTTAAATAATAATGATATTAAAAAAGAAAAACTAGAAATTTGTCCAAACTCAATAAATATTACTAATAGAGAAACAGATTTTTCAAAAGAAGAAATATGTGAAAAATATGATATTCCAAAAGGCGTACCTATTTTTTTATATGGTGGTAATTTAGGGGTGTCACAGGGAATAGAGTTTTTGATTGAAGTATTGAATTCGAATAAAAACAGAACTGATTGTTTTGTATTGATTGTTGGTGGTGGAAATAGATATGATTTACTCCAAAATTGGATTACTGAAAATAGACCAGCAAATGTAAAATTGATGAAGCATTTAGAACGCAGAGAGTATGATATATTAGAATCATGTTGCGACGTAGGAATGATATTTTTAGATAGTAGATTTACAATCCCTAATTTTCCTTCCCGAATATTATCCTACATGGAGTGTAAATTACCCTTGTTAATTGCATCAGATAAAGTTTCGGATCTAGGTCCTATTGCAAAAAACAATGAGTTTGGAGTTTGGTCCATATCCAATGATGTTAATCAATTCAATAAAAATTTAGATTTTTATATAAACAATAGTGAAGATCGCAAAAGAATGGGAAACAATGCTTATGATTTTTTAACAAAAAATTACGATGTTTTCCGCAGTTATGATACAATTATGAAACATTTTAAATAAAATAATTAATTAAAGATTTTATGAGTTACATTTTTGTGAAAAATATATTAGACATCATAATTTCATTATGCCTTTCGTTAATTGCTATACCTATTTTAATAGTTTCGATAATATTAATAAAGTTGGAGACAAAAGGTTCGATATTTTTCATTCAAGATAGAGTAGGTAAAGACGGTGTTATTTTTAAAATTTTTAAATTAAGAACCATGAAGCATAATAATAAACAAAAGAAGGGACAAGTTTTTCTTAATAATTCTGATGTAACTAGAGTGGGTTTTTATTTGAGAAGATTTAAAATAGATGAATTGCCACAAATATTTAATGTGTTATTGGGTCAGATGTCTTTAATAGGACCTAGACCATGTCTTCCCTCATTATTGGAAACTTTTGATGAAAATGCAAAATTTAGATTAAAAGTAAAACCTGGATTAACTGGTTGGGCACAAGTAAATGGAAATATTTATAATTCTTGGCCCATGAGATGGAAGCTTGATAAATATTATGTTGAAAACGTATCATTATTTCTAGATTTACGTATTTTTATCATCACCTTGAGTGTAATTATATTTGGAGAAGAAAAATGAAAGTAATAGTTATAGGTGCTGTTGGTACAACAGCCATTACGATTGAAATGTTAAATAAGCATAATTTTAATATTGTTGGTGTTTTAGGACATGAGCCTATTAATAAAAAAAGAGTTTCTGGATTAAATAATCTTAAATCATTATGTGCTAAACTTGACCTTAAATATGATGGTTTCCGTAAAATAAATGATAAAAAACATATTGATTGGGCAAAAAATAAAAAACCTGAAATTATCTTTGCCGTAGGTTTTTCACAGTTACTTGCCAAAGAATGGTTGCTAATGTCAAAACATGGGTGTGTAGGTTTTCATCCATCACTATTGCCAATTGGTAGAGGTAGGGCACCCGTAGCTTGGGCTATTTTAGAACAAAACAAAGCCGCAGCTAACTTTTTTTTAATGGGTGAAGGAGCGGATGATGGTCCCATTTTTGTTCAAGAAGTTTTTGATATTGATAATACTGATGATGCTGAATCATTTGGAATAAAACTAAAGATTCATATTAGAAAAGCGCTAGACAACTGGTTGCCTAATCTAAAAAATGATATTATACAACCAATTATTCAAGACGAATCAAAAGCTACATACTACGGCAAACGAGAACCTTGTGACTCACTAATAGATTGGAGTAGTAACGCATTTGAAATTGATAGATTGGTAAAAGCTTCAACAGTTCCTCACAATGGCTCATTTACCTTTTTTAAGGATAAACTAGTGACCATATGGAAAGCAAGTATAAGTATTAACAATAATTATAAAGGTACTGTAGGAAGAGTACTATTAATTGATGAGGAAAAACTTCTAGTTCAATGTGGTTTTAACACAAGCTTGTGGATTGAAAAATTTGAAGTTATAGATAATAGTAATATTAAAATTGGTGATAAACTAGGGAGTTTACACAACAATAAATTAGATGAACTAATAAATAACTTAATTTGGAATAAATGAAAAGAATTCTAGTAATCGCTCCTCATGCAGACGATGAAATTCTTGGCTGTGGTGGTACAATAGCAAAATTAGTTAAGCTAGGTAATGAAGTTTCGGTAATTATAATGACTAATGCCAATAAAAGCGATCCTGATAAGTATACATTGGAAAAATTATCAAAAATAAGAAAGGCAGCAGTCAAAGCCAACAAGTTATTGGGAGTTAAGGAAATTCTTTTTGAAGATTTTCCTGCACCAGTTTTAGATCAATTTCCTGCTAATAAAATAGCTGAATCACTACATCAGTTATTTATGAAAAAGAAATATGATATTATTTATGTTCCACACAGAGGAGACATTCACAATGATCATAAGGTTATTTTTGATGCAGCTTTAGTTGCAGCAAGACCTGTCGGAAATTATTCAGTAAAAGAAATTTATGCATATGAGACTCTATCGGAAACAGAATGGGCTCACCCATATGCTTCTGAAATATTTTACCCAACTGTATTTGAATCTTTAGACATTCCTGACTTTGAGTTAAAGCTTGAAGCTATGATGTGCTATGATTCACAGCTTCGTGATTTTCCAGCTTCTAGATCTATTGAATCCCTTGAAGCCTTAGCGAAATTTCGTGGTTGTACCATTCAGGTTAATAGAGCAGAGTCTTTTATGTTAATCAGAAAAATAAATTGATATAATTACAATGAAAAATATTGCAATTATTGGCGCAGGAGGTTTTGGAAAAGAAGTAGCTTGCATTATTAATAAAATTAATGAGACAAAACCCACTTGGAAACTTGTTGGATTTTTTGATGACGGAATGAAAAATGGAAGCCAAGTTTCACATTTTGGTAAAATTTTGGGTAACACTCAGGATTTGAATTTGTGGAAAGACGATTTGTCAATCGTATTTGCAATAGGCAATCCTAAAATTATTAAAATGATTGTATCCAGTTTAAGTAATAAATTTTTAAACTTCCCAAATTTGATCCATCCTGAAGTGTTTTTTGCAGATGAAAAATCTTTGAATATTGGTAAAGGTAATGTTATAGTTAGGGCCTGTTCATTTTCATGTGATGTTACAATAGGTAACTTTAATCAATTTAATAGTCTTTCTGCACTTGCACATGATGTCCAAGTTGGTTCATTTAATGTTTTTATGCCCCTAACAAGAGTTTCTGGTGAAGTAAGTATTGGAAGTTTAAATTTATTCGGTATTGGCTCTATCATTCTTCAAAAGATTAAAATAGGAAATAGAGTTAAAATAGCTCCTAGTAGTGTAGTAATGAGAAAAACTAAAGATGATTGCTTTTACATGGGTAATCCTGCAAAAAAAACAATTTTATAAGTATGGCAGTATTTAACTACAATAATATTATAATAGCAGGAATAAGCTGTGTGGTCCCAAAAAATATTGTAAAAACTAGTTCTTACAAAGATATTTTTGGCAATGAAGAGGTAGAAAAATTCATGAAGCTAACTGGAATAACTCAGACCAGAAGAACTGAAGAATTTCAAACGGCTTCGGATATGGCTACCACAGCTGCTCGTCATCTACTAGAAAAAAAGGGTATTAATCCTAGTGAGGTAAAAGCATTAGTTTTTGGAACTCATAGTCCTGATTACAGAAGACCTGCTTCCGCATTTGTTATACAAAAACAATTAGGAATTTCAACTGAAGCGGCAGTTTTTGATATTAGCTTGGGCTGTTCAGCTGCAGTTTATGGTATACAGGTTGTAGCCTCAATGATGGCTAATTCTGACATAGATAAAGCTATTCTAGTGGTAGGTGATACTGCCGGAAAAACTACTAATCCTAAAGATAGGGCTTCGATAATGTTAATAGGTGAGGCTAGTACAGCAATATTGTTAGAAAAAACTACAGAATCAGTTCCAATGACCTCTTTAATGCGTTCAGATGGTGAAGGATACAGATATTTAATAGTACCCGCGGGCGGATATCGTAATTTAAATGCGCATAAAGAGGAAGAGATTTGTCATGATGGTAATCCTCGATCTTTATACAATTCATTTATGCAAGGGACATCAGTATTCACATTTACTATTTCTGATGTGCCTAAAGCTATAAAGGATTATATGCTAATAACCAATACCAGTGTTGAAGATTATGATTCTTTTGCTTTCCATCAGGCAAATCTTCTGATATTGAAACAAATTGCAAAGAAAATAAAGATTCCAACTGAGAAAATGCCAATTACACTTTCTTCTTATGGTAATACATCTGGAGCTTCACCATTGTTAACATTATGTGATACTTATGGAGATATCGAAGGAAGGGATATTAAAATTATGATGATTGGTTTTGGAGTAGGAATCTCATGGGGAGTCACTTCATTCGAAATTAATTCATCTGATATCTTTCCAATTATTGAAGATGACACGATATTTGATGAGGGAATAATTCAATCTGTTTCAAAACTATAATAAATAATTTTTTTATTCATGATGAATATCAATGTACTTCAATATCTAGAATCTTCAGTAAATAAAGTCCCTGATAAAATTGCGTTTACTGATCAAAAGAATCAAATTACCTATAAAGCGTTAGGTCTTAGCTCCAAGCGAATAGGATCGGAAATATATCGAAAAACAAATGGACAAATTCGACAACCTATAGTTGTTTTTGTAGATAGAAATATCGAAAGCTTAGTAGCCTTCATGGCTGTTGCCTACAGTGGTAATTTTTATGTTCCTATCGATATTCAAATGCCAAAGAGTAGAGTAGAGTTGATTCTAGAAACACTTCAACCTTTAGGAATGATTATAACTAAGGAGAATAAATCATTTTCTGAAAAAGTAGCTCCAAAACTAATTGCAATTGATTACGAAGAATATGCAACACGAGGAACAATAGATGAAGAAATATTAAAAGATATCAGAAATAAAATCATCGATAAAGACCCGATTTATGCAACGTTCACATCAGGTTCTACAGGCATCCCCAAAGGAGTTCTTACCTGTCATCAATCTGTAGTAGACATGACTGAGGCTCTCTGTGAAACATTTGACTTTTCAGAAGAAAATATATTTGGTAATCAAAATCCATTCTATTTTGATGCTTCAATAAAAGACATATATAGTTGTTTAAAATGTGGTTCAACAATGCACATCTTACCAAAAGCATATTTTATGATGCTAGGGGAATTAGTAACTTATATTGTAGAAAATAAAATAGATACAATTTTGTGGTCTGCTGCGGCAATTGCATTGCTGGCAAATTCAAAAGCATTTGAAGACAATAAACCAAGGACTTTAAAAAATGTAATGTTTTCGGGTGAAGTAATGCACAATAAAGTATTGAACTATTGGAGGAAAAACTTACCAAACACAAAATTTGTTAATTTATATGGTCCCACCGAAATAACATCAGTTTGTACTTACTTTATAATTGAAAAACCATATGAAGATGATGAAGTGTTACCAATTGGAATTCCTTTCCGTAATTGTGAAGTCTTAATATTAAATGATGATAATAAAATGGTTCAGGATGATGAAAGTGGAGAACTGTGTGTGAAAGGAAGTTGTTTAGCTTTAGGTTATTATAACAATGCAGAGAAAACATCAGAAGCCTTCATTCAAAACCCTTTAAACCCACATTTTCCAGAAATAATTTACAGAACTGGCGACATTGCTAAATTTAATGAATTTGGTGATATAATGTTTATCTCAAGAAAAGACAATCAGGTAAAACATATGGGACAGAGAGTTGAATTAGGAGAGATTGAAATTATTCTAAACGCTCTGGATAAGGTTGATGCTTCCATTTGTTTTTATGATCATAAATTGCAAAAGATAGTTGGTGTATTTCAGGGGAAAGATGCGGATAGTAAATATATTTACACAGAACTAAGGAATAAGGTATCAAAGTTTATGTTTCCTAATATTTTAATCAAGCAATCAGGCCTTCCTTACAATATGAATGGAAAGATTGATAGAGCTTTTTTAAAAAAACAATATGAAAACAATCTATTAATATAGATATGAAACTAAAAGCGGTTAAAAATATCATTTTATTAGAAAAAATTATCGAAGAACATTCATTAAAAGACTGCTTAACTAATAATTATATATTATCTCAAGATTTTAAACTGTATATAGAAAAAAATAATATTTATTACTGGAATGAAAATTCAAATTTGTTTTTATTTGTCAAAAAAGAGGGGTTTTATAGATTATACTATCTAATTAATAATGTTGATGCTCAGAATGATTTTTCAGAGATTAAAATTGTACTTGAGATTATTTATAGAGGAAAAAATAAGATGCCATTGGAGCATATTAAGTATTGGAAAAAAAATAAGTTTTATAGTCACTTGACGAGAGATTGCTATTTTTTAAATGCAGCTTCCATTTCACCAAATTATAATAAACTTGAGGGAGTAACAATTGAACCCCCAAAAAATAAAGAGGATATTTTAATTGCTAAAAAATTAATAGATGAAAATTTAGATTTATATACTGGCGATAGATTATCATTGCAAGAAATTGAAAATTTTGGTTCACGTGGCTTATTGTTTTGTGCTTATAAGAACAATTTGATGTGTGGGATGTTACAGGCAGATTTAAGAAATAACATTTATTGGTTGGGTCATATTGTAGTTCACAAAGATTATAGAGGAATGGGATTGGCTAATTTATTAGTTGACAACTATCTTAATGAAGGATTAAAGTTAAAAGTTAGGCAATTTCAATTATGGGTGATTGATGAGAATATTCCAGCGGTAAACCTGTATAAAAAAAGAGGTTTTGCCTATTTAAATAAGTCAACTACTTCAATGTTATCAATTAATAGTTAATATATGATGAAAGAGTTTCTTTTTTTTAAAAATATTTTATTAGATTTATTTATTTATTGTTATACTACTTACTATATTTTTGAGCCATTTAAGTTATTACTACTTTGAGGTAAAATTTCTAAAACTAAAAGATAAATTAACCATCACAACAATTATAAAATAATGGAAAAATTATTAAAGATTTTAACTGAAGTAAGACCAGATATTGAATTTGAAAATGAAAAAAAATTAATGGATGAGGGAGTTTTAGATTCATTTGATGTTGTAAGTATAATCTCTGAATTGAATGACGCTTTTGATATTCATATTAGGGTAAATCACCTAACTCCTGAAAACTTTAACTCAGTCGAAGCAATCATGGCTTTAGTGACAACATTACAAACTAAAGTATAAAACATGCTTAAAAATAAAAAGATATTATTCTTTGGTACTAATAATGAGATTTCGATAGCAATTATTGAAAATTTCCTTAAGCAAAATGCTATCGTTAGCTTTGTCAGTCAAAATGAATTTACGGATATTGGCATCTTAGATAGAATCCCAAAAAATTATTTTGTTAAAGATTATTATTCGACTGAAAAAATCGAAGATATTTTTAAAACTGAGTTAAAAAATGAAAACGGTTTTGACGGAATTGTATTTGGTGGCGGTATAGGCGGTGTTAGGCCTATAAAATTAAATAAAATTGATTTTGTTAAAACAATGTTTGATGCTAATGTTTTCTCATTCATGGAATTAATGAGACATATTGTTAAAAGAGGTTTTTTGAATGACGGCGCAAGTATTGTTGGATTGTCCTCGGTAAGTAGCGTAAAAGGATTAAAGTCTAAAGAAGTGTATTCTGCCTCCAAAGCAGCTTTGGAAGCAGCTATAAGAGCATGTGCTGCTGAATTATCGGATCGACATATTCGAGTTAATTCAATTCAAAAAGGATGGGTGACATCTGATATGAATTTAGATTTCATTAAAGACAATAGAAGTCTAAATGATGATAATGATTTAAAAAAACAGCTATTAGGCCCCATCGAACCACAAGAACTAGCAAATCTTGTTGTATTTTTGCTAAGTGATCAAGTTAAAACAATTACCGGAACTTCAATTGTTTTGGATGGGGGATATAGTTTGTAATTATGGAAGATTTTTTAGATTTTAAAAACAAAACAATTTTAATCACTGGTGCATCAGCAGGTATAGGGTTTTCAACAGCTGTTTTATTGGAATCCTTAGGTGCAAACCTAGTACTACATGCGTCAAAAGAAGAAAGTATAGAGAAACTAAAAACTGTTTTTAACTCAAATCGACATCTAATTTTTCGAGCTGATTTTTCAAATCCAGATGAAATTGAAGATTCATTTAAAGAATTAGTATTAGATATAAAGTTTGATGGTTATGTAAACTGTGTAGGTATGAGATCAAGAAGACCAATTAATTTAATAAAACCATCTCATTCAAATCAAATTTTAACTACAAATGTTACTTCATTCCTAGAAATGGTAAGAATTATAACAAAAAAAAATCATTTTAATCCAGGTTTGAGTATTGTTTCTATATCTTCTATTTCATCTACTGTTGGTGGTAGTGGTGTTACAGTTTATGCAGCATCTAAAGCAGCAATTGATGCTGCAATTAGATGTTTGGCAAAGGAATTACATAAAAAGGGAATCAGAATAAATTCAGTTATTTCTGGACAAATAAATACAGAGGCTTATAAAAACTTGATGAATTCTAAGACAGAAAAAATAGATCAAGTTTTGGATCGTCAATATCTAGGACTAGGTGAACCTGAAGATGTAGCTAATGTAATTCTATTTTTATTAAGCGAAAAATCCAAATTTATTACGGGAAGCTCAGTTCCTGTGGATGGAGGTTTTTTAAGTTAATTAACAATGTAAATATAATATTATGACAAATAAAGAAATTATTAATTTGATAGAAGATACTTTTGAAATTGATATAAACACTCTTTCTGAAAATAGTTCACTTCAAGATATTCCTGAATATGACTCTATGGCAAAATTATCAGTGATCATACTTGCAGATGATGAATTTGATAAAAAACTTACAGGAGAGATTATGAGAGATTTTAAAACAGTAGGTGACATCGTTGAGTTTTTAAAACAGTAGTATTTTTTAGATGATTACTATTGATCGTTTTGAGCATTTAGTCTTTACTTCAAATACTTATTTAATAAGACATCAATTGTTTAACGAAAATGTTTATTTGATTGATATAGGAAATTCGCAAGAAGTTTTAGATGCTCTGATGCCGAATCAAAAAGTTAAAGGTATTTTCTTAACACACGCACATTTTGATCATATTTGTGGTATAAATAATATCATTGATCGATTTCCAGAATGTATTGTTTACTGTTCAAAACATGCCTATAAAGGATTGCTTTCAGAAAAATTAAATCTTTCTTTTTATCATTTAGCACCAATAGTGTTTGAAGGTGAGTGTTTAAATTTACTTAAAGATGGCATGTCTGTTGAGTTATTTACTAATTGTTATATTAAAGCTATAGAAACTGCAGGTCATAACAAGGGTAGTCTTTCCTTTATTATCAAGGAAGGAATATTTACTGGTGACGCACTGATTCCTGGAATTCCAGTTGTAACAAAGTTGAAAAGTGGCAATAAAGAAGATGCAAAAAAAAGTATTCAATTAATTTATGAACTACTAGGACCTGAACAGATTATATTCCCTGGCCATGGACCAATTTTCAAAAATTCAGAAGTAGATTGGAATTTTTATAATTAATTATGGTAGGAATCGACATTGAATCAATTTCAAGGATAGAATATTTACTCAAAAATAAACCAAACATTATAAGGAAATTTTTTTCAAAATATGAGTGGGATTATGCTGAGGGAAAAGCAAATATATCTCAAACATTAACAGGTATTTGGTGTGCAAAGGAGGCTGTAGTAAAAGCTTATTCTAAAATTAAACCCATCTTAATAACGGATGTAAAACTTAAACACTACTTCAGCGGTGAACCATATGTATTTTCAATTACCAATAAAAAAATAATTTCAACATTAAAAATTAGTATTAGTATATCTCATACTAAAGATTATGCAACAGCAGTAGCCATAATCTATTATCTTTAAAAATAATCCTAATTCTTAGATTTACTATGTTATGTTTAATAAATTTGTATAAATTATTAATTAAGAGATAATTTTATTTGATAAAAATGACTGACAAAATTTGGCTTTCCTCCCCTCATATGGGTGGTAATGAAATGAAATATGTGCAAAAGGCATATGATACTAATTGGGTTGCTCCGTTAGGTCCTAACGTAACTGGTTTTGAAACTGCATTAGAAAAATATATATGTAATGATGTGAAGGTCGCGTGTTTATCATCTGGCACTTCAGCAATACATTTAGCTTTAATTCTTGCAGGAGTAAAAAAAGACGATGAGGTCTTGTGCCAAAGTTTCACCTTCTCAGCCTCTGCAAACCCTATAACATATCAAGGAGCTAAGCCAATTTTTATAGATAGTGAAATAACTACTTGGAATATGTGCCCAGTTGCTTTAGAAAATGCAATAAAAGACAGAATTTTTAAAGGAAAGAAACCAAAAGCTATTGTTTTGGTTCACTTGTATGGAATGCCTGCCAAAATAGATGAAATTTCTGCTATTGCCAGCAAATATAAAATTAAGTTGATAGAAGACGCAGCAGAAGCACTAGGGTCCTCCTTTAATGGTCAAAAATGTGGCGCATTCGGTGATTTTGGGATTCTTTCTTTTAATGGAAATAAAATTATAACCACATCTGGTGGTGGCGCATTAATTTGCCATACTGAAAAAGATAAACAAAAAGTGATTTTTCTTGCTACACAAGCCAGAGATACTGCAGCACATTACCAACATTCAGAGATTGGGTATAATTATAGAATGAGTAATATACTGGCGGGCATTGGTAGGGGTCAAATGGAGGTATTGGATACTCACATAAAACTTCGTAGATCTATGAATCAATTTTATCAGGAAATATTCAATGATGTAGATGGGATAACTGTTTTTAAAGAGCCAGGAGAAGACTTTTTTTCTAACTTCTGGTTGAGTTGTATTATTATAGATTCAAAAATCACTGGTTTTAATCGTGAAAGCCTTCGGTTACATTTGGAAAAGAGTAATATAGAATCCAGGCCTTTATGGAAGCCAATGCACTTGCAACCTATTTTCAATGATTCTCCCTATTATGGAGAAAACGTAGCAGAAACCTTATTTGAAAATGGATTGTGTTTGCCTTCTGGTTCTAATTTAACGGATGTTGATAGAGATAGGATTAAAAAATCTATATTAAATATCTTTTACAAATAAATAATCATAATTGAATTGTCTAGTCTTTAAGTTTCTGTTTTGATTTTTATTAAATAATTATACATGGATTAATATGAAAAAACTATTTCAAATATTACTGAAAGATAATTATCCATATGGACTAAAGTTATTTCTTGACTTTTTTTTCTTATTAATTATTGTTTATTTGATGTATCAAATAATCGATTTGCCGATTTTATATTCTAATTTATTATCATATATAATTTTGCCTTTTATTTCAGTTATTATGCTATCTATACTCAGAGTATATAATACTATGTATAGATATTTTAATATAAATAATATTCTTAGTTTATTAATAGGAATTATTTTAAGTTTTTTTACTTTTTTCATATGTGCAGGTAATTTTGAAAAAACATCAGTAATAAATCAAATATTGCTTTTCTTTTTTTCATTTTCTTTTTTGGCTTCTTATCGAATGTTAATTAAAGCTGTTTTTTCAAAAGCTAATGAAGTAAGCAAAAGTTTAGAAAATATAATGATTTTTAGTGCAGGCAAGAGTGGAGTTCTTACTAAAAGAGCATTTTATAATAGTCCAGACTTTAAAATATTAGGTTTTATTGATGATGATAAGTATAAAATTGGAAAGATTCTTGATGGGATCACTGTTTTTAAAATAGGGGCTAAGCTAAATAAGTTTATTGTCGATAATAATATTTCTAAAGTGATTATTTCAACTGAAAAATTATCCGCCAACAGGCAAGGATTTGTATTTAGATATTTTCAAAAATTAGGCATTCAAGTATTAAAACTACCACCTGTTAAATTATGGATTAATGGAATTCCAAATATTAATAAATTAAAAGAAATCAAAATAGAAGACTTACTCAGTAGAGGGGAAATAATAATTGATAATAAAAAAAACAACCTCCTTTATAGAGGAAAATCAATACTAGTTTCTGGAGCAGCTGGCTCTATAGGGTCAGAAATTATAAGACAACTAATTAAATTTAAACCTTCTAAAATTATCTTACTAGATAATGCAGAAACCCCAATGTTTAATATTAAAAAAGAATTAAATTTTATTTCTAATAAAATAGACGTTCTATATTATGTTGATTCTATTACTGATAAAAAAGCTTTAAAGAAAATTTTTTCACTAAATAAAATTGACATTATTTTCCACGCTGCTGCATACAAACATGTTAACATGATGGAAGCAAACCCTAGAACTTCTGTTTTAAATAATATATACGGTACCAAATTAATTATTGATTTTTCGATTGAATATAGTGTAACTAAATTTGTGTTAATTTCATCTGATAAAGCGGTTAACCCAACTAACGTAATGGGTGCTTCAAAAAGAATTTGTGAATTGTATTTAGCTTCAAAAGTCAGGGATAAAAAAAATAAGACAAATCTGATCATAACTAGATTTGGAAATGTATTAGGCTCAAATGGCTCTGTAGTTCCTATATTTGAGCAACAAATAGAAAATGGCGGTCCAATCACTATTACTCATCCGGACATAGTGAGATATTTTATGACAATACCTGAAGCTAGTCAACTGGTACTTGAAGCCGGTTCAATGGGTAAAGGGGAAGAAATTTTTGTTTTTGATATGGGAGAACCAGTTAAAATAGTTGATTTAGCTACTAATATGGTTATTCAAAAAGGTTTAAAGGTCGGAAAAGAAATAAATATTGAGTTTACTGGACTAAGACCTGGAGAAAAATTATATGAAGAATTATTACTAGATTCCGAGGATTTACTTAAGACTTATAATGATTTAATATATATTGCAAAGAAGGAATTTGTTGATAAAGAAGTCTCAGATTTAATAGATGATTTAATTGATTTAGCAAATAATTCCTATGATCATTTTCAAATTGTTAGTTTAATGAAAAAAATTGTTCCAGAGTATATTTCTAATCATTCAGAGTTTCAAATTTTAGATAACAATGATGAAAATACTTTATAGACTACTAATTTATTTTTTTTCAAAATTTATTAAGACAGATGAATTATCTGATAAATTTCCTGTTTCAATTAAAGCTATTATCATTGATAAGAATAAAGTTCTTTGTTTAAAAAACGAAAGAAATGAATGGGATTTACCTGGTGGAAAAATTGAATTTAATGAAGATATTGAGAATTGTTTAATTAGAGAAATCAAGGAAGAAACAAATTTAAGTGTTGAAAATTTAAATATTTTAAAACCTTTAAACTTGAAATTTAATGATGTTTTTGTGCTAGTTCTAATTTATTCAGCTAGTATTTCTTGTGATTCTCCAGTTATCATTTCTTATGAACATTCTGAATATGATTTTTTTTCTAAATCTGAAATAAATAACCTAAATATGACTCAAGATTACAAAAATATTATCAAAACTTTGATTTAAAATTATAATAACTCTACAACTAATGTCTTTTTACAGTGACCAGTCATAATAACACTAACCTTATTTATTTTAAACTTAAAAGTTTAATTACTATTATAAGGGGTTTAAATCAATTTTCTTTTTTATAAGACTACGGACTGTAGTCTAAAATTATTTTTAATAAATTGGTAATCAGTTTTTAAATTTTTAATAATCCTTAAACTTTCATGAAACTTTCATGAGATTTTAAAACTAAAGGTTCTTAAAGGTGATAAATGTGAAAACCTATTAAATATTAAATATTAAAAAACAAAAAAATATCATCATTCAAAAGTCAACAAAAAAAAGTAAATTTGTAAAAAATTTTATATGAAACTTAAATCCCTTTTTTATTTCCTCCTGATTGCATTCTCAGTGTCCTGCGCCTCCAAAAAGAACATCAATTATTTCCAAGATACCGAAAGTGAATTGGAGTTCGAAACTAGCATTGAAAACACCTTTAATTTTATAGATATTCAACCTGGTGACATCTTAGACATTCAAATTAAAGCCTTGAATCCAGAGAGTGTCATCGTTTTTCAAAGACAATCGTCTTTAAATATCCAACAAGGACAAGTTCAAAATCGTGCTATTGATGGATATGTAGTAGGTAACGATGGTAACATCAATCTTCCGATTATTGGAAACATCAATGCTTCCAACCAAAATACACAAAGTTTAGCAAAAGAAATTCAAAAAGCCCTAAGTCCGTATGTCAATAATCCCACCGTCAATATTAGAGTCCTTAATTTTAAAGTTTCCGTTTTGGGAGAGGTCAACATACCGGGAACTTTTACAGTTTTAGAAGAACGTGTGTCTTTACCTCAAGTATTGGGGTTAGCCGGCGATTTGACTATCAATGGTGACCGTACCATACTACTCATACGAAATGAAAATGGAAAAAATAGTCATCATAATATCGATTTAACTTCTGCTGAGTTCATGCAGTCTCCTTTTTATTTTTTGAAGCAAAACGACATTGTATATGTACGTCCTAACAATGCCCGTGTTAAATCTTCTGGTTTGGTAGGTAATGTAGGTACTTTGGGTACTATTTTAAGTTTGGCTATTAGTATAGTTTTATTAATAACACGTTAATTTATATGAATACTCCTGATAATTTTTTCAATAAAGAGAATGACTCTATTGACATTGTAAATGAAATTCGCTACTACACATTTTTTTGGCCCTGGTTTTTAGTTACTGTATTGATCACTGGTTTTGGAGCTTATTTTTATCTCCGCTATACCGATACTGTTTATCAAACCTCAGCAATCCTTCAAGTAAAGGATGCTTCCTCAGATCCATCCTCATTTTTAACGGAAGGTGCGGGCGCCATGTTTGATTTTGGGAAAGTAAAAATCGATAATTATATCGTTCAAATCAATTCTAAGCCAAATCTTTTAGAAGTTGTAGACAACCTGGACCTTCAGACTCAGGTTTACGCTGTTGGTCGGGTGAGGCAAAGTCTCTTATTTAGGGATGATATACCCTTTCAAATCATTTTTAAAACTGAGCAAACGTATGAACAAATCCGCTTGGTGTTAAATCCTTCTGAAGGGATATTACAGTTAGGTGATCAGACAACATCTTTTGATTTTTCAATACCTCTAGAAACAGACGATTTTATACTAAAAGTAAACTTAGACCAAATTAAAGAGAAGTCGGAGTTTTTGATTTCTAGAGGGACTAAAGATAGTGCTTTAGAATATTTATCGAAAAGCGTTGTTGTTTCTGGAGGTAGCAAAACAGGTGATAATATCGATTTAACTATTAATGGTACCAATAGCATCCGCAACAAGGCCATTATTAACACAATTATTGATGTTGCGCATTCGCAACAGATAAAAGATAAACAAGAGATATTTGCATTGTCTATTAATTTTATTAATGACCGTCTGTTCTCCATAAAAAATGAAATTGATTCCCTAACGCTACAAACCACTGGTTACAAATCGGATAACCTTATCTTTTCACCAGAGGTGCAAACCACAACAGCGCTCTCTAGCATGACAGCTCTTGAGCAAGAACAGTTCAATTTAACTACCCAACGGGCTTTGGCAAAATCTTTAAAGTCTAAATTAAAAAGTGAAGATGATTTTAGTCTTTTGCCCTCAAATATTGGATTGGAAAGTGGCAATGTAAATGAGTTGGTATTGTCCTATAATGAGTTAATTCTTAAGCGTAATAACTTATTGGTTGGTGCAACCTCAAGAAATCCCCTAGTGATGCAAGTAAGCGAACAACTCCTAGATTTGAAAGCTAATATTTTTAGTAGTATAGATAACTACATCTCCTTCATCAATACGTCATTGGGTAAATACAAAGAATATTCAAATAAAAACAATACTCAAGTATCCAAAATACCACAGCTTGAAGCGACTTTACTCAGTTTTGAGCGTAAATTTCAAATTGCTGAAAAACTGTATTTATTTTTATTAGAACGTCGTGAAGAAGCCTCCATTAGTTACGAATCGACACTACCCAATACACGTGTGATCAATAGTGCATACACCGATTCTAATCCAGTAGCTCCTAAAAAGCAGATGATATTCTTAGGAGCTGTTTTACTTGGATTGCTCATCCCTTTCGGGATTTTATACATCTTAAAATTAATTGATACAAAAATCAATACGCGAGAAGATTTAGAAAACGGCTTACCCAGTATACCTATTTTAGGTGAGGTACCTTTAGATGAAAATTACACCACTGAGTATGATGATCGAGGAATAACCGCTGAGTCTAGTCGTGTGATTCGTTCTAATATAAGCTTCCTGATTAATGAGGTTAAAAGCCAAGTAATTCTAACTACTTCTACCATAAAAGGTGAAGGGAAATCGTTTGTATCGTATAATATTGCAAAAAGTTATAATTCATTGGGTAAAAAAGTACTTTTAATTGGAGCAGATTTAAGAAATCCTCAGGTGCATACCTTGTTAGGTATTGAACGTGGTAACTTAGGGCTCTCAACTTTTTTAAATGATGTAAATTACAATGACTTAGATAAATTGATAGTGAAAGGAAAATCTGTTAATGAAATGGATTATATATTGTCTGGTGCAATACCACCTAACCCCTCAGAATTGTTGATGCGTCCTCGTATGAAGGAATTTTTAGAAATATTAAAATCTAGTTATGATATTATTGTTTTAGATACTGCACCATTGCTTTTGGTAAGTGATACAATGCCTTTACTGCCTTTATGTGACTTAGTAGTTTATGTGTCTAGAGCTCAATATTCTGATAAGAATATATTTCCTTTTATCAGAGATATGCATAGCCGTGAAAATATGCCTCCTTTTGGAATGGTGTTGAACGGTTTAATTGCCTCTGCATCTTCTTCAGGGTATGGGTATGGATACCGTTACAGCTACAAATACCGTTATAGCTATACCTACAAGTATAATTATGGGTATGGGTATGGGTATGGTAGAGATAAAGAATAATGAAGTTTACAATTGAAATATATTGTTATAAAAAAACCACCGCAATGCGGTGGTTTTTTATGAATGTTATTTTTTTAAGAAAATAATTTTAATTGAAATTCTCGAATGGACTCCCATTGAATCCCTTGTTTTTTGGTAAGTCTTAAGTTTTTAAGTTTTTTTAGGTCATGTACACTGTGTGCATCGGTAGCCACAAAATCATACAACCCAGCTTTTAGTAATTTTTCTGCTTTTTGCTTTACCTCAGGGCCATATTGTCCCATAAGCGCTAAGGCATTTAATTGAAGGTAAAACCCTTGATTTTTTAAATCTTGATATTCAGAGATGTCTTTGATTAAATGATACCGTTCTGGATGCGCTAATATTGGAGTAATGTTTTTTTGACATAAGTTAAAACAAGCCGATTTTAACATGGTGGTTTTTCCAAAAAAATTAATTTCTAATAAAATATAAGTATCATTTAAGAGCAATAAAGGTGAAGCTTGCTCGAGATTTTTCATAAATACTTCATCTACCATATACTCTGCAGCATAGGAGTTAACTTTTATGGTATTTTCAAGCTCTTTATGTTGTTTTAAAAGCTCAAATGCGTCTTTTACGGTAGTTGGAGTATTTGGATACAGCTCTTTATAAATGTGTGGTGTGGGAATAGTACTTTTAAAACCTAATGCTTCAAACGCATGAAGCATTTTTGTAGATGTGTCTAAATTTTTACTTCCGTCATCTATGCCCGGTAACAAATGATTGTGAATATCACAAAGCCCTTCAAATAAAGGTTTTTGATGTTTTTTGAAAAAACTAAACATTAACTTTTAAATTTTTTTCAAATTTACAACATATTCTATAGGTATAGAAGTTCCTTCACTAATTTACACCTACTTGATGTGGTGTATCTTGCTTTGTCCCTTCAATTATATTCTTATATTCTTAATTTTTATAGTCTATCTTTAGTTTTTTTGCCACTTAGAATCATTTTTATAAAAAAAAACTGTTTTAAAATACGGTATTAAAAGTTGTCGTTATTATTCTATTTGTGGATGGTGAAAACTTACGATATCTTTGTTTAAGATTTAATTATAAAATATGAAAGGAATCATATTAGCAGGAGGTAGTGGCACACGTTTGTATCCAATTACAAAAGGGGTATCCAAACAGTTGTTACCTGTATATGATAAGCCCATGATTTACTACCCGTTATCTGTGTTAATGTTGGCGGGTATTCAAGAGATTTTAATTATTTCTACTCCAGAAGATTTGCCAAATTTTCAAAAGTTACTGGGCGATGGAAAAGAAATAGGATTACATTTACGTTATGCAGCACAAGCAAGTCCGGATGGTTTAGCCCAAGCATTTATTATTGGGGAGGAATTTATTGGAACTGATGATGTTTGTTTGGTACTAGGTGATAATATTTTTTATGGAGTCGGTTTTTCGGGGATGTTGCAAAATGCTAGAAAAAATGTAGCAGAGGGGAAATCTACCGTTTTCGGTTACTATGTGAATGATCCTGAGCGTTATGGAGTAGCAGAATTTGATACAAAAGGAAACGTCATTTCCATAGAAGAGAAACCGAATGATCCAAAATCAAACTTTGCAGTAGTTGGTTTGTATTTTTATACCAATGACGTAGTGCAAATTGCTAAAAATACACAACCTTCAAAAAGAGGAGAATTGGAAATTACGTCAGTCAATCAAACCTACTTACAACAAAAAACTTTAAAGGTAGAATTGTTAGGAAGAGGGTTTGCTTGGTTAGATACGGGTACGCACGATTCTTTAATGGAAGCTGGACAGTTTATAGAAACTATTGAAAAAAGGCAAGGTTTAAAAGTGGCCTGTTTGGAAGAAATTGCTTACAGAATGAAGTATATCAATGCTGAACAAGTAAGAAAATTAGCTGAGCCTTTGAAAAAGAATGGATATGGTAAGTATCTCCTTAATTTGATTAAATAAATGAAGTTTGTGAATACCCCTATAGAAGGACTTGTGATTATAGAACCTACTTTATTTGGAGATGATAGAGGGTACTTTTCAGAAAGTTACAATAAAAAAAAGTTTGAAAAAGCTATTGGGAAGATATCATTTGTTCAAGACAATGAATCGAAATCCTCTAAAGGGGTGTTGAGAGGCTTGCATTTTCAAAAACCTCCCTATGCGCAAGCTAAATTAGTTCGCTGTATTGAAGGTAAAGTGTTGGATGTAGCAGTAGATATTCGAGATGGTTCTGAGACCTATGGGCAATATGTTAGCGTTGAACTCACAGGAGAGAACAAAAAACAAGTATTCATTCCTAGAGGATTTGCTCATGGTTTTTTAGTATTAAGCGAATCTGCCATTTTTGCCTACAAAGTTGATAATAGCTATGCGCCAACACATGATGCTGGAATTCGCTGGGATGACTCATTACTAAATATCCAATGGGGAGTGAGTGAAAGTGACGTGTTGGTTTCAGAGAAAGATGCAAAACTTCCATTTTTTTTAGAATTTGAAACCCCATTTACAAACTAAAATATGAGGGTGTTAATTACAGGGTCGAATGGTCAATTGGGGTCTGAAATAAAAGAGTTAGCCTCTGAATATGAAAACTTGCAATGTGTCTTTAAAGATCTTCCTGAATTGGATATCTGTGATGCAGAGGTATTAAATACGTTCATTATAGATCAACATATCAATGCAGTGATTAATTGTGCTGGGTATACTGCGGTTGATAAAGCAGAAGAGGAGGCACTGATTGCTCAAAAAGTGAACTCTGAAGGGGTTTTGAGTTTGGCAAATGCCCTAAAAAAAGTAGATGGGAAGTTAATTCATATCTCTACAGATTATGTATTTGATGGAAACCATTCACAATCTTACAAAGAATCAGATCCAGTAAGCCCAGTTGGAGTGTATGGAAAAACAAAAAGAGCAGGGGAGTTGGCAGTTCTCAATAGTAGTATTGATGCGATAGT
>Ga0228664_1000171_pt1 | contig 43069 bp, 38 predicted proteins | sample 78DmetaG_FD_183029 | JGI IMG/M metagenome (GOLD analysis project Ga0228664, IMG submission 183029) | Seawater microbial communities from Monterey Bay, California, United States - 78D | ecosystem: Environmental > Aquatic > Marine > Coastal | place: USA: California | collected 2016-09-26 | reverse complement strand
GGCGCAGGGCGTTCTCCGCCATCATGCGCTGGAACAGGCTGTTGTTGGCGATGCGTCCGAGCAGCTCCTCGCGTAGCTGTTCGCAGCCTTCGTCCGGGCCCCAGATCGCGCGCAGGTCGAAATAGATGGTCGAGCCCAGCAGGTTTTCCGGCGTGGCTTCGAGGACGAAGCCGGCGAAGCGCCGCGACCACTCCTCGCGCGACAGGCACAGCTCGGGGTTGCCGGCCATGATATTGCCCTTGCACAGGGTGAAGCCGCACTGCGCCAGGCGCTGGTTGATCTCGCGGGCGATCGGCAGCAGGCGCTCGCGGATGGCAGCAGACTCGCTGGCGCTTTCGGCCTCGAAGAGAATGCCGTTGTCCTGATCGGTGTGCAGGGTCTGCTCGCGGCGGCCCTCGCTGCCGAAGCACAGCCAGGTGAAGGGAATGCCCGGATCGCCCATTTCTTCAAGGGTCAGCTCGATCACCCGGCATACAGTGTGGTCGTTGAGCAGGGTGACGATATGGGTGATCTGCGTCGAGCTGGCGCCGTGGGCGAGCATGCGGTCGACCAGCAGGCGGATGTCGCTGCGCAGCCCGGCCAGGGTCTCGACTTTGCCGGCGTGGCGGATGGTGCGTGCCAGATGCACCAGGTCGACGCGCTGCAGGCTGAACAGGTCGCGCTCGGAAATCACCCCGCAGAGTTTTTCGTGCTCCACCAGGCAGACGTGAGCGATATGCCGCTCGGTCATGGCGATGGCGGCGTCGAAGGCGCTGGCGTCCGGCGCCAGGTGGAAGGGCCTGGGGGTCATCAGGTTGCTGATCGGCTGGGCCAGGTCGACGCCGTCGGCCACCACCCGGCGCAGGTCGCGCAGGGTGAAGATGCCCAGCGGCCGCTCGGCCGGATCGACGATGACGATGCTGCCGACATGCTGTTCGTGCATCAGCCGCACCGCCTCGCGCAGCGGCGTGGCGGGGGTGCAGCCGATGGGTTGGCGCATGGCCAGTTCACCCAGGCGGGTATCCAGCGAATACTGCGCGCCGAGGGTTTCCACCGCGCGCAGCTGCACCTGCTGGTTGACCTGATCGAGCAGACTGCTGACCCCACGCAGGGCGAAGTCGCGCAGCGGGTTGGAGACGGCGAAGAGTTTGACGAAGGCAAGCTTGGACAGCAGCAGGCAGAAGGTATCTTCGGCGGCCAGGTGCTCGGTGCGCGTGGCGCGCTCGCCGATCAGCGCCGCCAGGGGGAAGCACTCACCGGCCGTGATCTCGAAGGTGGTCTCGGTGCCACGCCGGGCGCTGTGCGGGCGTTCGCCATGTACGCGGCCCTGCTTGACGATGTAGAAATGCTCGACCGGGCCATCGCTCGGTTTGATGATCGAATCGCCCTCGCCGTAGAAGCGCAGCTGGCAGTGCTCGACCAGAAACGCCAGATGGGCGGTGTCCATCTGGTTGAAAGGCGGGAACTTCTGCAGGAACTCCATGGTGCCGTGGATGTTCTGCAGCACCGCTGTCTTGCCCGCATCGGCCATCGCGTCGGCCTTGCTCATGGGCGTGCGCCTCGCAGTTTCGGGATGCTGTCAGTGTGGCCCTGGCTGGCCGGCTTGCCCATTACACCTAAGTAGGGTGCAGACAACGCAGTTTTGACGAAATTTTGACCTGCACTCAGGCAAGCTGCACCGGCCCCCCTATGCCATAGAGCAAGGCACATCCATGCAGTCATCCGTACCAGCTGCCCGCAAGGCGGCGCAGGTCAGTGTTGGTAGTCACCTGGCTTTCATCCTCGGCAGCGCGCTGTGCATGCTGCTGCTTTTCGCCCTGGCTCGGCTGGGCTTGCTGGCCTACAACCAGGCGCTGATCGCCGATACATCGGCCAGCACCTTCGCCGAGGCCTTCGTCAATGGCGCGCGCTTCGACCTGCGTCTGATCGTCTACCTGTGCATTCCGCTGAGTCTGTCGCTGCTGAGTGTCACTGCGATGCGCGCGCGGCGTCTGCATGTAGCGTGGCTGACCGTCGTCACCAGCCTGTGTCTGTTTTTTGCGGTGGTCGAGCTGAATTTCTACCGCGAATTCCATCAGCGCCTGAACAGTCTGGTGTTCCAGTACATGCAGGAGGACCTGGGCACCGTCACCAGCATGATCTGGAACGGTTTCCCGGTGTTGCGCCTGCTGCTGGCCTGGGCCCTGGCCACGTTGCTGCTGGCCTGGTTGTTCCGCCGCATCGAGCGCGCCACCCGGGCACGTGGTCATGCCGCGCCGCCGCGGTGGCCGGCCCGCACCGCCGTGTTCGTGCTGTTTCTGCTGGTCTGCGTGGTCGCTGCGCGTGGCACCCTGCGCTCCGGCCCGCCGCTACGCTGGGGCGACGCCTACACCACCGATTCGATGTTCGCCAATCACCTGGGCCTCAACGGTACCCTGACCCTGGTCGATGCCGCCGAGAACTTCTTCTCCGAGCACCGCGACAACAGCTGGAAGGCCACCCTGCCGGCTGACGAAGCGCGGCAGATTACCCGCGACCTGCTGCTGACCCCGCGCGATCAGTTGCTCGACGCCGACCTGGCCGCCGTGCGCCGCGTTTACACGCCCCCGGCCGAAGGCCAGCTGCCGCAGGTGCGCAACGTGGTGGTGATCCTCATGGAAAGCATGGCAGGGCGCTATATCGGCGCCATGGGCAACCAGGACGGCATCACCCCCAACTTCGATGCCCTGGCCAAGGAGGGGCTGCTGTTCCAGCGCGTGTTCTCCAACGGCACCCACACCCACCAGGGCATGTTCGCCACCATGGCCTGCTTCCCCAACCTGCCGGCGTTCGAATACCTGATGCGCATGCCCGAAGGTGGCCACCAGTTCTCCGGCCTGCCGCAGTTGCTCAGTGCCCGTGGTTATGACGATGTGTACGTGTACAACGGCAGCTTCGCCTGGGATAACCAGTCCGGCTTCTTCGCCAACCAGGGCATGCGCAACTTCGTCGGCCGCGACGATTTCGTCGACCCGGTCTTCATCGACCCGACCTGGGGCGTGTCCGACCAGGACATGTTCAGCCGCGGTGCCGACGAGCTGACCAAGCTCGGCAGCCAGGGCAAGCCGTTCTATGCACTGCTGCAGACGCTGTCCAACCACACGCCTTACGCGCTGCCGGAAGACCTGCCGGTCGAGCGCGTCACCGGCCACGGTTCACTGGACGAACACCTGACCGCCATGCGTTACGCCGACTGGGCGCTCGGCCAGTTCTTCGCCAAGGCGCGCCAGGAGCCCTACTTCAAGGACACCCTGTTCGTGGTGCTGGGTGACCATGGCTTCGGCAACGACGAGCAGATCACCGAGATGGACCTGTCGCGCTTCAGCATCCCGCTGCTGCTGATTGGCCCCGGCGTGCAGGAAACCTTCGGCAATAACCGCGACACCGTCGGCAGCCAGATCGACGTGGTACCAACCATCATGGGCCGTCTCGGCCAGCCGGTGCAGCAGCAATGCTGGGGCCGCGACCTGCTGGCGCTGCCTGAGGGCGATGCCGGCGTGGCGGTGATCAAACCGTCCGGGAGCGACCAGACCGTGGGCCTGGTGACGGGCGACAACATCCTAGTCAAACCGCGTGACCGTGATGCGCGCCTGTATCGCTACCAGCTTGGCCACGCGGCCAGTGCCGAGGTGATCGACGATGCGCAGCGGCGCAGCGATCTGGAGCGCAAGCTGTCGGCCTTCGTGCAGACCGCGACAGCCAGTCTGCTGGGCAACACCACCGGGGTAACAGCGGACAAGGCGGCGCAGGCCACGCGCTAGTTGTCTGTCGCGGCTAAAGCCCCTCCCACAAAGTTGAGTGCCCTATGGGAGGGGCTTAAGCCGCGACACTCTCCATAAAAAATGTCGCCTGTCAAGAATTATCTGCTGACAGGCAAAACACCTAAGTCTATATGGGACAAGGATTTTGGCTTCTATGTCAGCTTCTAGCACATACCTGTTCTTGCAAGCTGGGAGCCACATAGGAGCGCGGCGGTAGCGGGTCTCGGCGTAGCCGAGCAAGCGTCCGGCAATGTCCGTGCAAATGATATGACAAGGCTCCCGCGAGCCATAGCCCATAAAAGCGAAGGCGCAGGTCAGTGGCCTGCGCCTTCGTGAGTTGCCGCCGATGTGAGGCACGCCTACGTCGGCGGCGCGTCCCGCCGGGGCGCTGGTGGCGCTTTCGCGGCCATCCCTTTCCTGAATCCCCGATCCCGTGCGATGAACGCTTCCAGCATGTGCGGGATCAGCGTCACCGCATCGACCGCCTCGCCGTAGGTCTGCGCGTGCAGCGTGGCGTAGCGGTCAAGGTCAGCCTTCAGGCTGCCCGGACACGCGAATGTCAGCTTGACGGTCTCACTCTTGGGCAATGGGCCGAGCCGCAGTTTGTTCGTGTTCATTGCAATGATCCCCTCTGGAAGAACAACGGCTGGTACGGCCGCAGCACCAGATCCCGGTTGACGATGATGCGCACCGGCAGGCCGGGGCGAGCCGTCAGCGTAGGCTGGATGTTCATGTTGCGGCGGGTCATTTCCTGACCGATCTGGTTCACGCTGTCCTGCACGCTGTCGCGGCCGGCGACGATGACGCGATCGCCGTCCTGGCGATTCTCCGGAGCGGCCAGCTCGGCGCCGACACCCAGCAGAGTAGTCAGCACTGCGCCAGCGAAGACCCGGTCCCAATGCCAATCGACACCATCCTCTAGGCCCGCGTAGCCGGCCGGGTCGGTGCCCACGAGGTTGTCGAGCTGGCTTGATGAAGTGTCCGGCAGGATCAGCCGGTGCCACACCATCTGGACTCGGGTCTGCCCGTAGCTGACCTGGCTGTTGTAGCGGCCCAGAATGCGCGAGCCCTGCGGGATCAGCAGATGGTGGCCGGTGGCCGTGTCGTAGACCGGCTCGGTCACCGTGGCGATCACGTCGCCCGGCAGATCGGATTTGATGCCCGTCACGAGTGCGCCCGCGATCACCGTGCCAGCCATCACCTGGTACGGTGAGGCCGGCAGTTGCAAGTTGCCGGAATTACGGGTTTGCGTAGAACCGGCATTGCTCAGAAACGCTTCCTTCTGGCCCTGCCGGTTCTGCACGGCAGTAGGATCGGCAGGCTGCGCAGCCGTCGAAGCCGGCCCGGCGGCCAGCGGGTCGAAGCCAGCCAGTCCGGTCAGCGGTGGCGGCCCTGCCAGGTTCTGAGTGGGAGGGGCTACGGTGACGCGCTGTCCGCCTGTGCTGAAGAACACGGAAGAAGCCGCCGCTTCCTCGGCCTCCTTGAGCCGCGCCAGGCGCTCGGCCTCTGCCGGGTCATAGCCCGGTTGTGAGTAGTCCTGCGCCCGCTGCTCGGCGCGAAGGATCGGCGCGCCGAGGTCGCCGGGTAACGGTTCGCCCAGCTCTGGCGGCAGCGATGGCACAGTCGGCGGTAGTTGCGAATAGTCGGTGGGTAACTGCGCCAGCCCTTCGGAGCGCGAGACGCGATCGACGTTGTACAGTTCAGCTGACTCGCCTGCGTCACGACGCTGCGGCGCTTGCAGCGACCAGAGCGTTGCGCCCAATACTGCGGTGGCCACGCTGCCGACCAGAATCGCCAGCATGCGCCGGTTCAACCGCGTGACCGGACGCGGCTGCGCCCGCAGGGCGACTTGTTCCGGTGCCAGCTTCGGTGCGGCGCGAGGCATGTCCGGGGAATCGTCTTGGCTCATGGTCAGTTCCTCCGCGCGACGCCATCCGTGCGCTCGATGCGCACCACGTCGCTCTTGTCACCGCCCAGGCGCAGTTCGGCGGCGCCGAACAACCGGTCCACGATGTAGTACGGCGCGCGGAAGCGGTAGTTCACGAGCTGGCCGTCGCCCTGCGCGCCGATCACGAACAGCGGCGGTAATTCACCCTGCGCGATGCCGGCCGGGAACTGGATGTAGACCTTCTCGCTGTCGTCGAAAGCGCGCAGCGGCTTCCAAGGCGGATTGCTGCCGCTGATCGCGTAGCGGAAGCGGATGTTCTCCAGTGTCAGGCCCGTATCGACTGGCGCGGTGCTTTGTGCCGCTTGCGACTGTCGCTGCAAGGCGAGCAAGCGGTCGCGCGGATAGTCCCAGGACACCGACGCCATCCACGCCCTCTCGGTCGAGGTCAGTTCGATCAGGTACGTCCTGCGGCTGGTGGTGATGACCAGGTTGGTCTTCAGTGCGGTGCGGGTGGGCTTCACCAGCACGTTGACTCGCAACTCGTCACCGCCGCCGCTGGAGGTATCGCCGACGATCCAGCGTACCGTGTCGCCGGCGGCGACCGTCACCAGTTCCTCGCCGGGCTGCAAGGCGATCATCGTCACGCGGCCTGGACTGGTATAGACCTGATAGAGCGCGCCGTCGGTGAAGGGCCAGACCTGAATCGCGTTGATGTAGCCTTCGCGTGTGGGCGCCATGCGTGCTTCCGCGTTGGCGAGGGATACGCGCTCGCGCGCGTCTTCCGGCTCGGGCGTCGGCGGCGTCTCGTCCTGCACCGGCAGCGGCATCAACTGTCCCGGCAGCGGCAAGGGCTCCGGCACCGCGACCACTTCTACCGGCAGGGGCGGTTCGGGCAGGGGCTGCGCCTGCACCGGCTCGTCGAGCGTGATGGTCGGCGGCTTGCGCGGCGTGGCGCAGCCCGCCAGCGTGACGGTAATCAGTACAACAGCGTAAAAGCGTAAAGACGGTTTCATGGCCTGTCTCCTTCGATCGAGTCGAGTTCCCGGCTCCACGACAAGCCGTTGATGTAGATGCCCAAGGGATTGCGGCGCAGCCGCTCCTCGGTGCGCGGCGCTTGCAGCACGATCGAGACCACCGCCGTCCAGCGCTCCAGTCCTGCCGCTGCGCCGTTGACGTGGCGGCGCTCCGTCCACCGCACCTGAAATGACGCATAGCTTGCGCGCACGACGCTGTTGACCTGTACCGTCACCGTTTCCCGGCCGATGCGCGCGAAGGGATCGTTGACGCGCGCGTAGTCGTTGAGCACGGCTGCGCCGCGGTCGGTGGTGTAGTCGTAGGCATCCAGCCAGTTCTGCCGCACCACGATCGGGTCGATGGACAGCGAGCGCACCAACGTGACGAAGCGCGCGAGGTGATGCGCGGCCTGCGCATCGTTGGGCCGGTACGGCGTGGCGGCCTCGCCAACGGCGCGCACCTGCCCGCCATGGTCCACCTCCACCACGTAGGGCGTGACGATGGACTGCGCTGAGCGCCACACAAGGCCGCCGGCCATCAGCAACGCGAGTGCGAGGCAGCCAAAGGCCATCAGCCGCCAGTTCTTCGCTTGTGAACGGGCCGAGCCGATGCGCTCGTCCCATACCTGTTCGGCGGCCTGGTACGGCGTGGCCGGCTGCGGTGTGTCGGCATAGCGCACCTGCGGTCGTTTGAATCGCATGGCAGGTTCTCCTTATGAGTTCGATGGGTCGCGCAGGTTGGGGCCGCTGCCCGAGCCGCCGCCGTCGCCGCCGCGCAGCGTGTGTGCGACGGTGGTGGCGGCATGGGTGAGCTGCTGGCGGCGTTGCAGGCGGCTGGCCCACGCGGGTTGTCCGGTGCTGGCGGTCGCGGCCTCCGCGCTGCCCTGAGCGGGCGAGCCGGTAGCAGCGTTGCCTGTGGAAGCATCGGGATTGATGGCAGCAGCGGCACGCGTCTTCAGCGAATGCGCACCGGCGGCCACGTGCTGCCCGACCGACTGCGCGCCGGTCCGGGCGACGTTGCCGAGACCCATCGCCGCGCCCCTGAGGCCACCGCCAGCACCGGCTGAACCTGCCTGGAAGGCGGACCTGGCGCTGCTGGCGGTCGATGCCATCGAACGTGCGCCGCCGACGGCCATGCGGGCAGCGCCGGGCGTCATGCGCGCACCGGCCGCGACGGCACCACCTACACCCGTGGCCACCGCGCCCACCGCGACAGCCGTACCGGCCGCGCCGAGCGTGGCACCCGCCATCGCACCGGCGCCGAGCTGCGGCGAACCGGACACCAGGCCGGTAGCAATACCCGGCCCGAAGATCCCGAGCGCCAGCAGCGAGAGAGACGCCAGCATGATGACCAGCGCGTGGTCGATGGAGGGTTCATCCGGCGCGACCTGAAATTCGGCGAACAGGCCGGTGCCGATACCGACGATCACCGCCAGCACCAGCACCTTGATGCCGGAGGACACCACGTTGCCCAGCACCTTCTCGGCCAGGAACGCGGTCTTGTTCCACAGCGCGAACGGCACCAGCACGAAGCCTGCGAGCGTCGTCAGCTTGAACTCGATCAGCGTAATGCAAAGCTGGATCGCCAGCACGAAGAACGTGACGATCACCACCAGCCAGGCCAGGAACATGACCACTATGGGGGTCATGTTCACGAACACCTCGGGGAAGCCCGCCATGTCGCTGATCTGTTCGAGGATCGGCGCGGCGGCATCGACGCCCACCTTGGCCAGCCGACCGGGTTGCAGGAACTCGGCCTGCGAGATCGTGGAACCCGACGCCATCAGACCCAGCCCCGCGAACGAGCGGAACAAGATGCTCGCCAGCCAGTTGAAGTTGCCGATGATGTAGGCGAAAGCGCCGATGTAGAGCACCTTGCGGATCAGCTTGGCGATCACGTCCTCGCCCTGACCGGTGGCGTGACTCATCGCCCAATAGAGGCCCGCGATGGTCATGTCGATCACGATCAAGGTGGCGGTGAGGAACGCCACCTCGCCGCCCAGCAGACCGAAGCCCGAGTCGATGTAGGTGGAGAAGACGATGAGGAAGCGGTCGATCACCGAGATGTCGTTCATGGCGCGTGCCCTCAGTCGCCGCCGTAGAACGGCACGGTCTGCGGCGTGTAGGGCGTGCCCTCGCCGTGAAAGCGCCGCCGCACTTCGCGGGCGCGCTCAGTGGCCGCCGCCTGCCGCGCCAGTTCCAGCGACGCGGCGCGGTCCTGCGTCAACTGGAGCTGCTGAGACTGGATCGTTTGCTTGGCCTGCAAGGCCAGCAACTGGTTGGTCGCCTGCGCTGCTTGCAGCGCGCCGGTGGCCGACTGGCTCTGGCCCACCAGATCGGCCAGCACGCCTTCGTCTTCACTGAGGTTCTGCGACACCTGTGCCTGCATCCGCATCGCCGTGTGCAGGCCGTCGAGCGTGTGGCGCCAGCGCTCACGCGCGTCCTGCGCCATGCGGTCGCCGCTGACGGTGGCGGCATACTCTTGCGGGTACAGCCGAGCGAACTCCCGGTCCATGCTCGCCACGTCATAGGCCAGGCCCTGCGCCTCGGCGATCAGGCGTTCGGTGGTCGCCAGCGTCGAGCGCAGCCGGTTGACCACGTTGTAGTCGAGGCTCGTCAGATTGCGCGTCTGGTTGATGAGCATCTGCGCTTCGTTCTGAAGCTGCCGCACCTGGTTGTTGATCTGCTCCAGCGTGCGGATCGCGGTCAGCGCGTTCTGCACCAGGTTGGTCGGGTCAATCACCGCCCACTGCGCCTGCGCGGCAGGCAGTGTGCAAAACAGAGCGGCAGCAACGGTCGCAAGCAGTGTTTTCTTCATGACGGGTTCTCCTGTGGTGGGTTGGAAGCGGCAGGCGCGGATGGCAGCAGGTCGGCCGCCCAGTCCAGACCGCAATGGCGCAGCCAGGCGGCTGCGAAGCTGGAAGACAAAGCCGCCTCCACCGCGTCGATGTCGCGCTGGTCCTGCGGCGTCGAGGTGCCGGCGAAGGCCAGTGCGACCGGCCCCAGGTCGAGGTCAAAGAGGCGATTGCCCAAGCGCGACTGGTAGTAGTAATCGCGCTTCGGCTGCGCGGTGGCGACGATCTCGATTTGGCGGGTGTTGAGCCCGAAGCCTTCGTAGATCGTGCGGATTTGCGGCTCGGTGGCCTGCGGGTTGGGCAGGAAGATGCGGCTCGCGCAGCTCTCCACGATGGCCGGTGCGATGCTGGAGTCCTTGATGTCGGCCAGCGACTGCGTGGCGAAGATCACCGACACGTTTTTCTTGCGCAGCGTCTTCAGCCACTGGCGGATGCGCGCGGCGAACACCGGGTCGTCGAGGAACAGCCAGGCTTCGTCGAGGATCAAGAGCGTGGGTGCGCCATCGAAACGCTCGTCGAAGCGGGCGAACAGATAACCGAGCACCGCCAGCACGGCGGCACGGCTCGCCATCAGCTCCTCCATCTCGAAGCCCTGCACGTCGGCCGTGCCCAGCCGGTCGCGGTCGGCATCGAGCAAACTGCCGTGGGCGCCGCCGAGCACGTAGGGTGCCAGCGCCTGGCGCAGTGCGTTGTTCTGCAACAGCACGGAGAAGCCGGTCAGCGTGCGCTGCTCCACCGGCGCGCCTGCAAGGCTTTCCAGCGCCGACCAGATAGCCGCCTTCTCGTCTGGGCCGATGGTCGCGCCTTCTCGCAGCATCCGGCCTTCGAGCCATTCGGCGGCCCAGGTGCGGTAGCTCTCCTGGTCGATGCGCACGAGCGGCTGGAACGAGATGTCGCCGTCCGTGCCGAGGTCGTAGTGCTCGCCGCCCAGGCCCAGGATGGTGGCGCGCATCGAGCGGCCCATGTCGAAGGCGAAGATGCGCGAGCCGGGATAGCGGCGGAACTGCATCGCCAGGGTAGCGAGCAGCACGGACTTGCCCATGCCGGTCGGTCCAACGATAAGGGTGTGGCCGACATCGCCGATGTGCGTCACCAGCCGGAACGGTGTCGCGCCATCGGTGCACGTGACGATCAAGGGCGGTCCGTCGAGGTGCGCGTTCCTCTCCGGCCCGGCCCACACTGCCGATACCGGCATCAGATGCGCGAGGTTCAGCGTCGAGACGATGGGCTGGCGCACATTCGCATAGGCGTTGCCCGGAATCGACGACAACCACGCCTCCACGGCGTTGAGCGTTTCCGGGATCGTGACGAAACCCCGGCCTTGGATGACGCGCTCGATCATGCGCAGCTTCTCGTCGGCCGCGCCGGCATCGGTGTCGAATACGGTCACGGTAGCGGTGGCATAACCGAAGGCGACCTGGTCGCTGCCAAGCTCCTGCAGGGCCGCATCGGCGTCCACCGCCTTGTTCGATGCGTCCGTATCGACCAGCGGGCTTTCCTGCTGAAAGATCGTCTCGCGCAGCAGCGCGGCGACGTTCTTGCGCTTGGAGAACCACTGGCGGCGCAGGCGGCCGAGTTCCTTTTCCGCCTCGGCCTTGTCCATGCACAGGAAGCGCGTGCTCCAGCGATAGGCGAAGCCGAGTCGGTTCAGGTCATCGAGCAGCCCTGGCCAGGTCGAGGTCGGGAAGCCGCGCACCGAGGCCACGCGCAGGTGCGCATCGCCCAGCATCGGCGCCAGCCCGCCGGTCAGCGGGCAGTCGGTCAGCAGCGCATCGAGATGGAACGGCTGTTCTGGAACAGCCACGCGATAACGCCGCGTGGAGATGGTGGCGTGCAGGTAGGTCAGCGTCTCGCTGTCGTCGAGCCAGGCAATTTCCGGCATCACGCCGTCGAGCAGGTCGAAGCAACGATCCGTCTCCGCGATGAAGGCCGTCAGGCGTTCATGCCAATCCACGCCACGTTGCGACGTGTTCTCGTACAGTAGCTTCGCCGCACGTGCGCGGGATTCCTCCGGCGGCAGGCACACCAGCGTCAGGTGATAGCGGCTCTCGAAGTGGCTCTGGTCTTCCTCGAAGACCGCGCGGCGTTCCTCGTCCATCAGCCACGACAGCGGTTCAGGAAACTCGGACTGCGGATAGTCGGCCGCTGGCAGCCGTTCGGCCTCCACGAACAAGGCCCAGCCTGATCCCAAGCGGCGCAGCGCGTTGTTAAGCCGCGCCGACGTGGCGATCAGCTCACTCTGCGTTGCGCTGTCCAGGTCCGGCCCACGAAAGCGCGCAGTCTTCTGGAACGAGCCGTCCTTGTTGAGCACGACACCAGGTGCCACCAGCCCGGCCCACGGTAACCAGTCGGCAAGCAGAGCGGGACGCTGGCGGTATTCGGCGAGATGCAACATGGTGTTGTCCTCACACGTCCAGCAGCGACTTGTGCTTGATGTGCCGCGCGAACACCTGCATGAACTGCGGGTCCAGCCGCGCGCCCCACACCGCCAGTGAGTGGCCGACGATCCATATCACCAGGCCCGGAATCCACAGTTGCAGGCCCAGCCCCACAGCGGCGGCCAGCGTGCCGTTGGCAATCGCCACGGTGCGTGGCGCACCGCCCAGCAGGATGGTTTCGGTCAGCGAACGGTGCAACGGCACCTCGAAGCCGATGGCGAGCTCATTGGGCGCACTCATACGACGGCCCCGCCGGAGAAGCTAAAGAAGGACAGGAAGAACGAGGACGCCGCGAACGCGATCGACAGACCGAAAACGATCTGCACCAGCTTGCGAAAGCCGCCGCTGGTGTCGCCGAAGGCCAGCGCCAAGCCAGTGGCGATGATGATGATCACCGCCACGATGCGCGCCACCGGCCCTTGGATCGAGTCGAGGATGGCTTGCAGCGGCCCTTCCCAGGGCATGCTGGAACCGGCCGCCTGCATCGTGCCGGTCGCCAGCAAGAGCACGACCGCCAGCAGCAGCCCCTGTTGCGCCGGCCAGGCCAGGCATCGCAGGCGTACGAGCAGGGAAAGCGGATTTACGGAAATGCGGGAATCATGGGAAGCGTGAGCAGGCGTCATGGCAGTTCTCCAAGGTGGGTTGAGGACGGGGAAGAACGCGGCGCGAGCGCGCCGTCGAGCTGGTAGCCCTGACCATCGAAGCCGGTTACGCGGGCGACGGTCTGGACCTGGCGGGCGCGTCCACGTCCGGCGATGAAAACGATGACGTTCACCGCCTCGGCGATCAGCGCGCGCGGTGGCGTCAGGGCGACTTCGAGGATCAGTTGTTCAAGGCGCAGCAGTGCGCCATGCGCGGAACTCGCGTGGATCGTGGAGATGCCACCGGGATGGCCGGTGCCCCACACCTTGATGAGGTCCAGGGCCTCACCGCCGCGCACCTCGCCGACGATCACGCGGTCAGGCCGCAGTCGCATCGTGGCGCGCACCAGTTCGGTCATGGACACCACGCCGGCACGGGTGCGCAGCGGCACGTGGTCGCGCGCCGCGCACTGCAATTCCACCGTGTCTTCCAGCACCAGTACGCGGTCGCCAGTGCTGGCGATCTCGGCCAGCAGCGCGTTGGCAAGCGTGGTCTTGCCGGTGCTGGTGCCGCCGGCGATCAGGATGTTCTGGCGCGCGCGCACCGCGCGGCGCAGGAACTCGGCCTGTTCCAAACTCAGAATGCCGTCGCTCACATAGTCGGCCAAGCCGATCACACCGACGGCGCGCTTGCGCAGGGCGAAGGCCGGCCCTGGCGCCGCTGGCGGCAAGATGCCCTCGAAGCGCTCGCCGGTCTCCGGCAGCTCAGCGGTCAGCAGCGGCCGGCCGCGATGCACCTCTGTGCCGACATGCGCCGCGACCAGGCGGATGATGCGTTCGCCGTCCGCGGCGGACAGCGACTCGCCGGTGGCGGTGCGGCCCGTTGAGAGGCGGTCAATCCACAGCGTGCCGTCCGGGTTCAGCATCACTTCCACCACGTCCGGGTCTTCCAGTGCGGCGGCGATCAGCGGCCCCATCGCCGTGCGCAGCATGCGGATGCGCCGATCCAGTGAGGTGACAGAGGACGATGACTGCTGTGGGATGGCGCTCATACGGCAGCCTCCCGCGCACGTTCCTGCGCTTCGGCTAGTGCCGCCGTCTCGTCCAGCCGCTGCGTGTCGGGCTGGATCTCCTCGTAGACCTCGCGCACCAAGCTACGCCCACGCAGCAAGTGCCGGCCAAGCTGTTCGATGAACTGCTCGAAGCGCGCCTTGCCCTGTGCCTTCGCGGCTTCCTGATGCGCCTCCGGCAGCGGCGTGCTGACGGTCAGGTAGTAGCGCACGAACAGCGCCAGCGTCTCGATCAGGATGTTCTGGTCGCGCTCCAGCTTCTCGAACTGGCGCGACAGCCGATCCAGCCGCTTGGCTATCGCGGCTTCGCGCTGGTCGGCCGCGTCCGGCGACAGCCAGGACGCCAGCGCCGCCGCGACGATGGAGGACTTGGACACGCCTTTCTTCGCGGCCAGCTCGTCCAGGCGCTTGGCGTGGTCGCGTTCGATGAACAGGTTCAGGCGATGGCGGGAATGAAGTTGGCTCATAGCGGGATTCCGTCGTCAGGGTCGAGGGCAGCCAGCCGCGCCGCGCGCTGCAAGCGCGGGTCGAGCTGGGACGGCAAAGGAAGCGGCAGGTCGTCTTCGTCATCGAGCAGCGCCAGGTCGCTGGCCGCGCGCTCGGGTGCGGTGCTGTAGGCCACGGTTTCGGATAGCTCGGGCTGACGGCGCGGGCCGCCTTCGTCGGCGGCAGTGGTGATGTCAGCGAGGTCCGCAGCATTTGCGGACGCGGCAGGTACGGTGGGAATCATCAGACTGCTCCAATCATCTGGCCGTGACGGCGGCGCATCGACGTAGCGCCCGGACACGAGCGTGGGCGGCGGCAGCACGCGGCGTTTGAAGTTGACGTCGGCGTAGTAGCGCAGCTTCTTCGCCCTGATCGGCGCGACGCTGGACACCATCACCACGGCCTCGTCCTGCGGGAGCTGCATCACTTCGCCGGGCGTGAGCAAGGGCCGCGCTGTTTCTTGGCGCGACACCATCAAGTGGCCCAGCCACGGCGCGAGCCGATGGCCCGCGTAGTTGCGTTGCGCGCGCAGTTCGGTGGACGTGCCCAGCGTCTCGGAAATGCGCTTGGCCGTGCGCTCGTCGTTGGTCGCAAACGTCACGCGCACATGGCAGTTGTCGAGAATCGAATTGCTCTGCCCGTAAGCCTTGTCGATCTGGTTCAGTGACTGCGCGATCAAGAATGCGCGCAGGCCATAGCCGGCCATGAAGGCCAAGGCGCTCTCGAAGAAGTCGAGCCGACCGAGCGCGGCAAACTCGTCCAGCATCAGCAGGAGGTCACGGCGGCGGGGAATGCCATCAGAGCCGTCGAGCGATTCGGTCAAGCGCCGGCCGATCTGGTTGAGGATCAGCCGGATCAGTGGCTTGGTGCGGCTGATGTCGGACGGCGGCACCACTAGGTACAGCGACACCGGGGACTCGGAGGCAATCAGGTCGGCGATGCGCCAGTCGCAGCGCGACGTAACCTCGGCCACCGTGGGGTCGCGATACAGGCCCAGGAACGACATGGCGGTGGACAGCACACCGGAGCGCTCGTTGTCGCTCTTGTTCAGGACTTCGCGCGCGGCGGATGCAACGACGGGGTGCGGGCCATCGCCCAGATGTTTCGTCGTCATCATCCGGTGCAGCGTCACCTCGAACGAGCACGCGGGATCACTGAGGAAGCTGGCCACACCTCGCAGCGTCTTGTCCTCGCCGGCGTAGAGCACATGCAGGATCGCGCCGACCAGCAGCGCGTGCGAAGTCTTCTCCCAGTGGTTGCGCCGCTCCAGCGCGCCTTCGGGATCCACCAGAATGTCGGCGATGTTCTGCACGTCGCGCACTTCATGCGCACCGCGCCGCACTTCCAGCAGCGGGTTGTAGGCGGCGGAACGTGGGTCGGTCGGATTGAACAGCAGGCAATGCGAGAAGCGTGAGCGCCAGCCGGCGGTCAGGTGCCAGTTCTCGCCCTTGATGTCGTGAACCACCACTGAGAAGGGCCAGCTCAACAAGGTGGGCACCACGAGGCCCACGCCCTTGCCCGAGCGCGTGGGTGCCACCGTCAGTACATGCTCAGGGCCGTCGTGGCGCAGATAGCGGCCTTCGTGCAGGCCGAGGAACACACCTGACGGGCCGGCCAATCTGGCCTTGCGGATGTCAGTGGTATCGGCCCAGCGCGCCGACCCGTAGGTCGTGACCAGGCGCGATTGCCGCGAGCGCCACACCGACATGCCGATGGCGACCACCACCGCGACCAGGCCGCTGGAACCGGCGATGGCGCCGCCCTTGGTGAAGACGTCGGGCGCGTAGGCGTCGAAGAAGAACCACCACTCGAACAACTTCCAAGGGAAGTAGATCGGTGTGCCGAAGAAATCGAACCACGGCGAGCCTAGGCGTAGCTGGTAGCCCAGGGCGGCTGCGGTCCATTGTGTGGCGGTCCACACGCCGGCGATCACGATGCCGAACACCGTCAGCACCTGACCAAACAGCACGCCTGTTGCCTGCATTTCGGCCTCCGAATAGCTCCTGCACGTTGAGCGGCGAAGCGAGTGCCGCAGGTGTCAGGTTCGGTGCCGGATCAGTGCCGGTCAAAGACTGTTATCGGCACAATTCGAGGCAAAAACGCAATATTGATCTCTGGAGCGTATACAAGAGAAACGCCGCGAACGACAGCGCGCTGCGGCGTGTGGAGCAATGGGATGAAATTTTTTTTGCGCGAAGCGCTGAATCAGAACTTCGGTTCTTCCGTCGGCGGCGTATAGGGCACGTCGCCATCCCCCATGAAGCGCTGGCGCGTGGCCTCGGCAACCGCGTTGCACAACTCGTCGCCGAGCTTGGCGCGGTCGGCGCGGCACTGTTCGCGCAGTTCCTTCAGGCGTTCGGGATTGGCGACCAATGACTCGACCGTCTCCGTCGGAGCCGATTCGCCGCAAGCGGTCATCACCAGTGTGAGCGAAAGCGCAGTGAGTATTCTCATGAGTTGATCTCCTTCGTGGATTCGGGAGTGTGCGAGGGCTCCTCTGTCAGAAGCGCTTCCGCGCTGATCGGGCTTACCCGATCAATGAAGCGGCTCAAGGTCTCGGATGGTTCGGCATCGCGCCGCAGCAGGTAGGTGGTCAGCATGGGGGAACGTCCCGCCAAGGGTCGGCCGATCACGTCGGCGTTGCGGCAAGAAACGACCTGCGACGATCCCACCAACGCCAGTGCGTAGCCTGCAGCCACCAGTGCCAACATTAGGTCCAGCGACGCCACTTGTTCCGCGACAAGCGGTTCCGCGTCCACGGTGCGAAGAATGCGCGCAATCTGCCGGCCATAGCCTTCGCATAACTGCGGATCGCACATCACCAGCGGATAGCGCAGCACTTCGTCCAGCGGAATACGTTTGTACGTCAGCAGTGGATGCCGTGCGGGTACGGCGACCATCAGCGGATCACTCCAAGCCGGTTCGGCCAGGATGCTTTCACCCACCTCGGCGGACTGCGCGAATCCTACGTCGTAGAGATCGTCGTGCAATCCCCTGATCTGCTGCGACAGCGGCACCTCATACAACCGGATATCGACCTCCGGTTCGTCCTGTCGGCATTGCGCCAGCAAGGCAGTGAAGCGCGGCGGTGTGATGCCATCGGACAACGCGATGCGCAGTTGACCCTGATAGCCGGCCGCCGCTGCCCTCACGCTGCCGCGCGCCTGCTCCAGAGCAGTAAAGACACGTGGCACATGCTCAAGGAAAAGTTTCCCCGCGCGAGTCAATCGCGTGCTGCGGGTCGTCCTGTCGAACAGACGAACCCCCGAGTTCTTCTTCTAATTCCTTAATGGCGCGTGACAGCGGCGACTGTTCGATGTGCAGCCGCTCGGCAGCGCGGGCGAAATGGAGTTCTTTCGCAACTGCGATGAAACACCGTAAATGACGTAGCTCCATGAGGCCCCTTCATTACTCGTGCATGGCATGCACAAAGTCCCTGGTTGGTTGTTGTCCACCTGTTGGCCTCCAAGTGTTGTCATCCATGAGGGCTAAGGGTGCCGAGTACCGCTACGCTTACCAGAATCAGGAGCGCGATCGTCGCCTCGATGGTCACACTCAGTCGCAGGTGCTGTGCAGAGTGCGAAGGGACGCCGGTATGGATGTCACGTTCGAGCCGGGGCACCAACCACCAGCGATGCAAGGCGGCGAGGCCCAGCATCGCAGCGAACAGCGCCAGCTTGAGCAGCATCAGGTTACCGTGCCGGCTGTGAAACAGCGGTGCGATGGACCAGCCGACCAGATCCCCGTAGTGAAGGATGCCGGTCACCACCAGGACACCAACGAAGACGGTGCCTGGGCGCGAAAAGGTGTGCAGTGCCCGCCACAGCATGTGCAAGCCCTCACCCGCGGCGGGCTTGCCGTGTCGAACGAACAGAATCAGCAAGGCGAAGATGGCCCCGATCCAGCCGCCGGCAGCGAGCAGGTGCGCCATACCAGCCACCAGCCGCACTGCACCGCTCACACCCTCGCCACCGGCTGCGTGTCCGTTCCAAGCCAAGCTGAGCAGGGCCGCACCGGCCAGCACGGTCACCCGCCGGACAGGGAACGGGCGTTCACCCCGCCATAGCTGCCAGCCGAGCACAGAGATCAGCACAAACAGCAGGAGTGCTCGCGTCAAGCCGGCGCGACCGGCGGGAATGTCGAACAGATACCAGGCCAAATCGTCCCGTGCCAGATCGGAAACCGCGACCCCCATGATACCCGCGGCATTGCGCGCGATCTCGATACTCACCAGCGCCAGGCCCAGCACCGCACAGATCAGCAGCCCGAGGCTCAAGGCACGCTTGGGCAGGAGTGAGCGCCGATCACCACTGACCGTCAACGCAGCCGGGCTGTACCACGCGAACAGCGGTAACCCGAACAGCAGCATGAGGTCCAGGTACTGCGCGAGCCGAAGCCCGTAGTCGAGCAGGCTGAACATGATGAGGGCACCTGCTTATTCGACAGTGAAGCTGAATTCTCCGGTCATCGGATGGTTGTCGTCGCCGACGGCGCGCCACTGCACGCGGTAGACGCCTGCTCCGAGGGGATGATGCAGTGTGGCGCGTAGCGTCTTGCCGTCGTTGATGAGTTCAACGTCGATGTGCTCGACTTTCTCTGCGGCCCCACCGTCCTTTATGACGCTCAGCTCCAAGCGCGAGGCGCGAAGTACAAGCTGTTCACTGAAGACGAGATCGATCTGCTGCGGTGTCGTGACAACAGCATCGGCCGTCGGTATGGATTTGACGAGGGAGATATGGGCCTGAGCGACCGATGTGATCAGTAAGCCGGTCGCAAGACAGGCACCAACAATCAGAGAGCGAAATTGAGTAGTACGGTTCATGTGCATTACACCTCTTCCTATGTTTAAGAATTTCGGCTGCAGCAACTTCGGCCGCCGCCTTCTGTTGATTGGCTGGACAGGGTGTCGCCGCTTGCCAGACGCGCGGGATACCCGGCCTGTTGCAACGTCGACAGCAGCGGATCATTGCCTTGATCGAAGTTGCCTCGAACTTGAACGCGGCCGGTGGCCAAATGCACTTCCACGGCATCGACTCCCGGCAGCTCTTTCAGCGCATCGGTGACTTTCGCGATACATGAGCCGCAGCTCATGCCCTGGACGTCGAGATCCACTGTGTTCATGATTGTGTTCTCCTCTTGATCCCGAAGCGGGACATTGGCCGTTTCATCGCATCGATCAGCGATAGGCTTGATAGACGCTGGTGCTGCCATCGACATGGATCAGCAGAACGTCGTAGGGGTCTTTGCGGTCGCCATAGAGCGGGCCGTCCATGCCAGGTGACCCGATCGGCATACCTGGTACGGCCAGGCCGATCGCCTCGGGCTTTTCTTTCAGGAGACGTTTGATATCGGCAGCGGGTACATGGCCTTCGATGGCATAGCCGCCGATTCTGGCGGTATGGCAGGAGCCAAACTGCTTGGCAACGCCGAGCCGTTCACGTATGCCGGTGTTGCCGGTATTGGAAGTACGCACCTGGATGCCCACTTCTTCAAGATGCTGGACCCATTCGTTGCAGCAGCCACAGTTGGGGTCTTTCCAGACTTCTGCGCTCAGCTCCGATGCGGTTGCCACACTAATACCGAGCATGGGCGATAGAAACAGGCCCGCCAACCAGATGCGGTATTTAATAGTGACATTCATCATGCTCGGCTCCGTGACTCGTTAACTGTCGGTGCAGGGGGATTCATGGCGCTCGGGTGTGATTCGAGGCCCGAAATGCACCATGCGTCTTCATACCGATGCTAGAGAGCAGGCGCTGTCAGACAAATGACCCGCGCGTTACATTTGTGTCATTCATTTGTCATCTCTATGCGGGTTCCGCACAGCAATCAGGCACCTGTTTTGCGGTCGCCTGCTCGGGCCGGGGAGCCGCTGAACTACCAGTGACATAACGCGATAGGTTCAGATGGCGATGGACCAGCCAAACGAAAAGAGACACCCGGCTTAGAGCCCGCACAGAAGAAACCGATTGACGATCGGTTTTTCAAAAATCATACTCTGAACTTCCTAAGTCAAGAAATTGAGGTTCAACCGTTTGACCAACCCTAGTGTGCCGCCGCTCGGCGACCTGGAAATTGCCGTGCTCGAAGACATCTGGCGCTTCGGTTCATCCGACGCCAAGACTGTCCATGCACGAGTCAAACATTCGCGTTCGATTGCATTGAACACCGTGCAGTCCGCGTTGGAGCGCCTGTTTCGCAAGGGGATCCTGCAACGCGAGAAGATCAGTCATGCCTACGAATACTCGGCAGGTCTTTCTCGCCGGGAGTTGGTTCGCAAGCTGGTGGAATCCACGGTGCATCGTGTCGCCGGCACACAATCGGATGCGTTGTTGTCGGCTTTTGTCGATCTTGCCGTACAAGCGGATGGAGACCAGCTCAAACGATTGGAGGAATTGATTGCGCGGCGTCGTGCTGAACTGGATGAGAGCCGCTGATGATGAGCTATGGGTCGCTACTTCAATCTGCGCTGCTGGCCGGCTTTGTTCTGGCGATTACCCTGTCTTTGTTGGTTGTGGCCTGTGAACGCCCGCTAAGTCGGCTGCTTTCGAGACAAGCGCCTCGGCAGCGAGTCCGAATACTTTGGTGGTTGCTGACCGCGCCTATATTGGTGGGCATTGGCTATGCAGTAGTGGCTATAGCAATGCCCTCGGCCCTTCACGACTCGGCCCGGTTTGCCGCCGCCTGTTCTGCGCACTCAGGCAACCTTCTACATTTGTGTGTCTGGCATCCGAACGAAAATGGGCAGAGCTCTTGGTTGTGGGGGGCGATTGCCCTGCTGGCGGGTTATGCAACGTGGTTGATAGCGCGGGCAGCAATCGGAGTCTGGCGGGTCCGGCAGACCCTGCTCACCATGCTGCGTTTGAGTCGTCGTTTTGGACACACAGACAGGCTTCGTGTGGTGGATGTCGATCAGCCCATGGCCTTCGCTTGCGGCATAGGGTCAGGCCATGTTTTGCTTTCCCAGTCGTTGCTCGACCAGCTCAGCCCAACTCAGCTACAAGTAGTTCTGGCCCATGAGCAGGCGCACCTTGAGCATCGCGATGCGTTCTGGCGTCTGATGGCGGGGATGTTGTCGGGCATCCAGTTGCCAGGCACTCGTCGGCGCCTTCTGCGTGACTACGAGCTTGCCTTGGAGCAGCGCTGCGACTTCATTGCTGCGGCTTCAGTGGGCTGTCAAATAACGGTCGCTGAAACCTTGGTCGCGGTGAAGAAAATTTACCGCCATCACGCTTTAGCAGGTATGCCGCTGTCGATGGCCTTTCTCTCCGATTTCGTGCCCGAACGTGTTCAGGCGCTGTTGTCTCCGGGCCGTCGATCCAATTCATATCTGGGTTTATTTTTGGGCTTTACCGTGGTGGCGTTTTGCAGCTTGTCCACAGGGTGGCTGCACTACTTAATCGAGTCACTCATCACTATGTTGGCGAGGTAAACACGGACTCGGGATTTTTGGTATTTTTTTTGACACAAAACCCGATTGCCAATCGGTTTTTGTGTCGGCTGTTTGCTGATGTTTGGTGAGCGCGCAAGAGCGCTTTGCGAAACGGCTTGTTGATCTGTTGCTACTTAGTTACCCGGAGGTTTTTTGTGAATTTGCACTGGTTGAGGGTTTTGGTGTTCGTCGGAGTCTGCGGCATCCCCGCGGTACAGGCTGCCGAGCCCTTGCGTCTGGAGGAAGCGGTGACCCGCGCGTTGACTTCTAATCCGTCCATCATTGCCGAAGGTGCTCAACTACAGGCCGTGCAGGCCCGCACCGAGCGTGAGGGTCTGCCGCCGCCTTACGTGATTGGCGGTGAGTTCGAGAACGCGGCCGGCACCGGCAGTCTGCGTGGCATTGATTCAGTCGAAACCACATTGCGCATCAGCCGGGTGATCGAACTCGGCGGCAAGCGTGCAGCCCGACAGACCCTTGGCAGGGCCGAGGTCAGCCAGCAACAGCACCAGGCCGATACGGCGCGGATCGACTTGGCCAGCCGAACCACAGCCCGCTTCATCGAAGTACTTGCCAGACAACAGCGGCTGGACTACGCCGAGGAGCGTGTCCGGCAAGCCGAACGTACTCGCAGCGAGGTCGCCACTTGGGTATCGGCGGCCCGCAACCCCGAATCGGACCTCCAGGCTGCCGAGATTGCGCTCGCCGAGGTGGAGTTGGCGCGCGAGACAGCGCAGCACGAATTGGCCAGCGCCCGAATGACGTTGGCCGCGAGCTGGGGTGCGTTGACGCCCGACTTCGGCTCAGTCGTCGGTGACCTGCAAGCCCTGCCGCCGGTCGAGTCGTTCGAGACATTGGCCGCTCGTCTGTCGATGACGCCCGAACTCTGGGCCTCGCGACTACAGGCGAACACCATCTCTGCCCGCCGTCGGATAGCCGAAGCCAGAGCGAAACCGGATATCGACTTGAGCCTGGGCGTACGCCGTATGGAAGCTTTTAACGATCAAGGCCTGGTGATGTCGATCTCGGTGCCGTTGGGCAGCCGCAAGCGCTCCGGATACTCGATCGCACAAGCTGACGCCGAACTCATCGCGCTGGAAGCCCGCCGGGATGCTGAACGCTTCGAGCGGCATCAAGTCTTGTTCGATACCTATCAGGAACTTATGCACGCACGTCACGAAGCCGAGGCGCTGCGTACACGCATGCTGCCCATGGCCGAGGACGCATTGGCGAACACTCGCCGCGGATTCGAGGCCGGACGCTTCTCCTTCATTTCGTTGGCACAGGCACAAAGGACGCTGTTCGACCTGAACCAGCGCACCGTTGAAGCTGCTGCCCGCTATCACCTATTGCTGGTAGAGGTGGAACGCCTCACCGTCACCGTTGAGGACATGACCCCATGAATCGCCTGCTTTTCCTGCTTTTTCTCAGTTTGGCGCTGGCCGCTTGCGGCCCTAATAGTGACCGTGCCGACGGCGGCGTTGATGTGCAAGCGAACGAAGACTACGAGCGTGGCCCTAACAACGGGCGGCTTCTGCGCGACGGCGACTTCGCGTTGGAAGTCACGATCTACGAGACCAATGCGCCTCCACACTACCGGCTTTACGCCTATCGGGGCGACAGTTCGATCTCGCCCACTGAAGTCGTTGCGACCATCGAGCTCTCGCGCCTCGACGGCGAAGTCAACCGATTCACGTTCGCGCCGGAAAGCACCTACCTGGTTGGTAGCGGCGAAGTGACCGAACCACACTCATTCGATGTGGCTGTGACCGCAGAACACGGCGGCAAGAGATCCAATTGGTCCTACGAATCCTATGAGGGGCGCGTCACCATTCCGGCCGCCATTGCAGAAGATGCTGGTATCCGGGTCGAGCAGGCCGGCCCGGCTTCCATCCGCGACATCGTACGACTGACTGGCACCATCGCCTTTGATTCCAATCGCTATGCGTCCGTCGGGGCGCGCTTTCCGGGCATCGTGCAGTCGGTGAGCGTACAGCAGGGCGAGCGCGTCCAGCGCGGCCAGACACTAGCGATTGTCGAGGGCAACGACAGTATGCGCACCTATCCGATCACCGCGCCGCTCGATGGCGTGGTGATCGTGCGGAACACTAACGTCGGTGATGTGGCCGGAGCCGGCGCGTTATTCGAGCTGGCCGATCCCTCACATGTATGGATTGACCTGCGCGCTATCGGCACCGATGCCGAAAACCTGGCGCCCGGACAGGTAGTGCACATCCGTTCGGCGACGGGCAGCGCGGTAGCAGAAGCGAAGATCGAAAGCTTACTGCCGGTGGCCGGTATCGGGCAGAGCGTTATCGCCCGCGTCAACGTACCGAACCCGCAGGGCCAGTGGCGACCGGGGATGACGGTATCCGCCGAAGTCATGGTGGACTCGCGCGAGGTGCCGTTGGCAGTGAAGGAGATGGGCTTGCAGCGCTTCCGTGACTTCACCGTGGTCTTCGTACAGATCGACGAGACCTACGAGGTGCGCATGCTCGAACTCGGGGATCGCGATGGCGAGTACGCCGAAGTGTTGGGCGGACTCAAGACGGGTTCGCGCTACGTTACCGAGCAGAGTTTCCTGATCCGCCAGGACATCGAAAAGTCCGGCGCCAGCCACGACCATTAAGGAGGACGCCATGCTTGAACGTATCATCCGCGCGTCCATCGCGCACCGCTGGCTCGTACTCATCCTGGTGCTGGCCCTGTCGGGCCTGGGGATCTGGAACTACAGCCGTCTGCCCATCGACGCGGTGCCGGACATCACCAACGTCCAAGTTCAGATCAATACCGAGGCGCCGGGCTACTCACCGTTGGAGGCCGAGCAACGCGTCACCTTCCCGGTCGAGACTGCGCTCGCGGGTCTCGCCAAGCTGGACTACACCCGCTCGATCTCTCGCTACGGTCTGTCGCAGGTGACAGCCGTCTTTGAGGACGGCACCGACATCTACTTCGCGCGGCAGCAAGTCGCCGAGCGCTTGCAGCAAGCTGCGTCGCAACTGCCGACCGGGCTGGAACCCACGCTGGGTCCGGTCGCAACTGGCTTGGGTGAAATCTTCATGTACACCCTGGAACCCGAGGCGGGTTTTGAGGAAACGTGGACACCAACCGCGCTGCGCACGCTGCAAGACTGGGTGGTGCGTCCGCAGCTTCGGAATCTGAAGGGCGTCACCGAGGTCAACACCATTGGTGGCTACGTGCGCCAGTTCCACATCACGCCCGACCCGATGCGGCTGTTGGCCTACGAACTGACGATGCGTGACGTGTTGGACGCGGTGGCGCGCAATAACGCCAATGTCGGTGCCGGCTATGTCGAGCGTTACGGCGAGCAGTATCTGATCCGCATCCCCGGTCAGGTGGCGGATATCGAAGGGCTGCGGAATATCGTCGTGGCAACGCGCGACGGCCTGCCGCTGCGCATTGGCGATGTTGCGGAAGTAATCGAGGGCAGTGAACTGCGCACGGGTGCGGCGACCAAGGACGGCAGTGAGGTTGTGTTGGGCACCGTTTTCATGCTGATCGGTGAAAACAGTCGTGCCGTCGCTCAGCGCACCGCCGACAAGCTTGCAGAAATCGACTCTACGCTGCCCACTGGTGTGCGTGCGCATACAGCCTACGACCGCACCAACCTCGTCGATCGGGCAATCGCTACCGTACAGAAGAATCTGGCGGAAGGCGCATTGCTGGTGATTGCCGTGCTGTTCCTGCTGCTGGGCAACCTGCGTGCGGCGTTGATCACGGCAGCGGTCATCCCGCTGGCCATGCTGATGACAATTACCGGCATGGTGCAAAATCAGATTTCAGCCAACCTGATGAGCCTGGGGGCGCTCGACTTCGGCTTGATCGTCGATGGAGCGGTGATCATTGTCGAGAACTGTGTGCGACGCTTCGGCGAGCGCCAGCACCAACTTGGCCGACTGCTGACCCGCGACGAGCGCTTCGCGTTGGCAGCCAACGCCAGTGCGGAAGTGATCAAGCCCGCGATTTTCGGCCTGTTCATCATCACTGCCGTGTACCTGCCGATCTTCGCGCTGTCAGGTGTGGAAGGAAAGATGTTCCATCCGATGGCCCTCACCGTGGTGATCGCGCTCACCGCCGCGATGGCGCTGTCGCTGACCTTCGTGCCAGCGGCTGTCGCGTTGCTGATCACCGGCAAGGTTGCCGAGAAGGAAAACAGAATCATGCGCGGTGTAAGCCGCTTCTATGCACCGCTGCTTGCCAATGTGATTCGGCTGCGGGTCGTGGTGGTCGCTGCGGCGATGGTTCTGGTTGTGCTATCCGGTTTGCTCGCCACGCGCTTGGGCACCGAGTTCATCCCGCAACTGGACGAGGGTGACATTGCGCTGCACGCGTTGCGCATTCCCGGAACCAGTCTGACCCAAGCGATCGGCATGCAACGCCAGTTGGAGGCCCGGATCAAGGAGTTTCCGGAAGTGGAGGAAGTGGTCGCCAAGATCGGAACCGCCGAGGTCGCGACCGACCCGATGCCTCCCTCGGTGGCCGACACTTTCATCATGCTCAAAGATCGTAAGGATTGGCCGAATCCACGCAAACCCAAGGCGGTGTTGGTTGCAGAGTTGGAAGAAGCAGTGAAGGCCATCCCCGGCAACAACTACGAGTTCACCCAACCGGTGCAAATGCGCATGAACGAGCTGATCGCTGGTGTGCGGGCCGAAGTGGCGGTCAAGGTCTATGGCGACGATATGGAACAACTGGCCGAAATTGGTGGCGAGATCGAGGCGCTGGCCGAGGGTATTCAGGGAGCGTCCGACGTGGCATTGGAGCAGGTCACGGGCCTGCCGGTGATGACGATCACGCCGAACCTGGAGGCGCTCGCTCGCTACGGACTATCCATCGATGATGTGCAGCAGGCGGTCGCTGTCGCGCAAGGTGGCGCTATTGCCGGCCAAGTGTTCGAGGGCGACCGCCGGTTCGACATCGTGGTACGGCTGCCCGAAGCGCAGCGCCAAGACCCGCAAGCGCTGGCATCCCTGCCAATTCCGGTACCGGCCGCCGTGGCTGGGGGGGAACAGGCCACCTATGTTCCGCTGCATCAACTCGCCTCAATCGAGGTGGTGCCAGGTCCCAACCAGATCAGCCGCGAGAACGGCAAGCGTCGGGTGGTCGTCACCAGCAACGTGCGTGGACGCGATCTGGGTTCGTTCGTGGAGGAGTTACGCGATCAGGTTAGTGCTCGAATCGAACTGCCGGAAGGCTACTGGGTCGATTACGGCGGCACCTTCGAGCAGCTTATTTCAGCCGGTCAGCGTCTGTCAGTGGTGGTACCCGTGGTGTTGGTCATGATCTTCGGCCTGCTGTTCATGGCCTTCGGCTCGGCCCGGGATGCAGCGATCGTGTTCACGGGCATACCACTGGCCTTGACCGGCGGCGTAGCCGCTCTGTGGCTGCGAGATATCCCGTTCTCGATCTCGGCCGGTGTGGGCTTCATCGCGCTGTCCGGCGTGGCGGTGCTCAACGGTCTGGTGATGGTGAGTTTCATCCGCAGACTGCTCGACCAGGGAGCGCCGTTGCATGAGGCAATCTTGAATGGCGCCCAAGCACGACTGCGTCCGGTGCTGATGACGGCGCTGGTGGCCAGCCTGGGTTTTGTGCCCATGGCCATTAACGTCGGCACGGGTGCCGAGGTGCAACGCCCGCTCGCTACCGTGGTCATCGGCGGCATCATCTCCTCGACGCTGCTGACGTTGCTCGTGTTGCCTGCCCTGTATCGCCTGGTTCACAGAAATGGCGGGCGACCGCATGTCGAGGCTGAGCCATCTGTGGAGGCAATGCCATCGTGATGAAGGTACTTCGTCACAACAGCCTGCCTCTCGCCTGCATCGGCGAAGCGCTGAGTTCATCGCCCCAAACACCAGTAATCGAATCGTGGGCTTGTTGCCGGGCTCTGTGGGGAGGCGATGAGCCTGGCCCGGCCAAGTCCGGTAACCATATCGAGTCGAATCCACCGTACCGCCATCATGAAAAACACTTTGGAAATCCTGTCAGGAGATGAAGCTACTTATGCATGAATTTCTACCCCAAGCTGTGCCTGACCGCTACCCGCAGACCTGGCGCCGAACGATGCTGTTCCTCGTGGCGGCCACTTTCCTGCTCCTCTTTGGAATGAACGATGCGCTCGCGCACGCCATTGCAGAAGGTGACAAGGGCTATATCCAGGAAATATCCGGGGTCCATTTAATTTCCTTCATGTACCTGGGCGCCAAGCACATGGCGACGGGATACGACCACATCCTGTTCCTGCTCGGTGTGATTTTCTTCCTGTACAGGATGAAACACATCGCCCTGTACGTGACCCTGTTCGCCGTCGGGCACTCGACGACGATGCTGCTCGGTGTGTACTTCAATATCGGCATCAATAGCTACCTCATTGACGCCATCATCGGGCTGTCTGTGGTTTACAAAGCGTTCGATAACATCGGTGCATTTCAGCGATGGCTCGGCTTCCAACCGAACACGAAGATCGCGACGCTCGTGTTCGGCTTGTTTCACGGGTTTGGGCTGTCCACGAAAATCATCGAATACGACATCTCGCCCGATGGCCTGATTCCGAATCTGCTGGCGTTCAACGTCGGCGTCGAGATCGGACAGCTGCTAGCGCTTGGCGCGATCCTGATCGTCATGGGTTACTGGCGTCGGACAGCCAGCTTCTGGCGCCATGCTTATACCGCCAATGTCGCGACGATGTGTGCCGGTTTCGTCCTGATCGGCTATCAGCTCACCGGCTATTTCATATCCTGACCTACACGCGGAAAAAACCTCTATGTACAACATTGCCAAACCAACTCCTGACGATCTGCCAACCTCGAAGCAGTTGCTGCGTTCAACTCTCATCGCGCTCGTCACCGCTATCGCGATTCTGTTCACTGTCGTTCTTCCCTCTGAATACGCCATCGACCCGACCGGCATTGGTCGGATGCTCGGGCTGACGGAAATGGGTGAGATCAAGACGCAGTTGGCAGAAGAAGCGGCGATCGACGCCTCGATGGATGCCGCCGCTGCGCGTGCGGCCGTGCAGTCGGCCGCTCCTCTGGGCACCGGAGCAAGTTCTGTCACGGCTCAGCCCGCGCCGATTCCCTTGCCGGCAGCGGATAGCTGGCGGGACGAAATGCAGGTAGTGCTCACCCCCGGACAAGGCACCGAGATCAAACTCGTCATGCAAGCTGGAGAGCGGGCGGAATTCAGTTGGGTTGCGCAAGGCGGTGTCGTCAACTTCGACACGCATGGCGATGGCGGCGGGCAATCCATCAGCTATGAAAAGGGGCGCAGCGTGCCTTCCGATGAAGGTGTCCTCGAAGCAGCCTTTGATGGCAATCATGGCTGGTTTTGGCGAAATCGGGGGAGTTCCGACGTGACCGTCATTATTCGGGCGCGCGGCCAATACGCTGAAATGAAGCGCGTGATTTAACCGTTGCGCCAAGCAATACACGACATTTGGCGTCGTCTGTCCATGTCCCAACCTCCGTGAAAACACGGGTTACATTTGAAAGGAGATATTGAAAATGACCATTCGTACTTTGGTGCTCACTGTCGTTGCATGTGCGTCCGCTGCTTCCATGACGGCGTTCGCTCACCCTGGTGGGCACGACGACGATGAAAAACTCATCCCCACCACCTGCGCCCAGCTGGCCGACAAGGAGCGCTACACGGACGACGTTTCGTATCCGGAGGTCAAAGCGTTGAAGGAACGTTGCGATGCCGAGAAAAAGGGCCAGGTGGAACCGGGGACAACGACCACACCCCGATCGGCGGATAGGGATAACTGAGGAGAGAGGGTGAGGCGCAGTGATGCGCTGCACTCTCTGTCTTGACTTGGACGACTGGAGTGGATTCGATGCTTGGGATTCTTCGTCATACCGATTTCCGGAGGCTTTTCCTCGCACAGATGGCCGCGTTGGTCGGTACAGGGCTGGCCACGGTGGCTCTCGCCCTGTTGGCCTACGAACTCGCCGGTTCCAAGGCCGGGGCAGTTCTGGGTACAGCGCTGGCGATCAAGATGACGGTATACGTGCTGCTGGCGCCAGTAGCCGGCGCCTTGGTGCCGCCAGCCAAGCGAAAGGTGGTGTTGATCTCGCTCGATGTCATCCGCGCCAGTGTCGTGCTGGCGTTACCTTTTGTTACCGAGATCTGGCAAATCTACTTACTGATCGCGGTACTGCAAGCTGCTTCCGCAGGTTTCACGCCACTGTTCCAATCATTGATCCCCGAGGTACTTTCGGAGGAGCGCGACTATACGCGGGCGCTTTCTTTGTCACGCATCGCCTATGACCTGGAGAATCTTTTCAGCCCAGCCCTCGCGGCTATCTTGCTGGTCTGGATCAGCTTCCACGGTTTGTTCGTCGGCACGTCCTTCGGTTTCGCACTATCGGCAGGGTTGATTGTGACAACGGTGTTCCCGACAACCGTGGCCGGAAACCGGAGGGAGGCGCTGGGCGAACGTATGTTGCGCGGCATGCGCATCTACCTGCGCACGCCTCGACTGCGCGGTCTGCTTGCTTTGAACCTGTGTGCCGCAGCCGGCGGAGCGATGGTGTTCGTGAACACTATAGTAATCGTTCGAGAGCTTCTGGGCGGCGACGAACAGCAGCTCGCCTTGGCATTGGCGGTGTTTGGTGGTGGTTCGATGTTGGCTGCATTGTTATTACCCAAGGCACTTGATCGGCTACCGGATCGCCAAGTGATGCTGTCATCCGCGATCGCTATGGTCGTTATGCTGCTGACCCTCACGATGCTCTGGGTTGCACTGCCAAGCTTACGTGGTTGGGCAATGTTGTTGCCAGCCTGGGGCCTGATGGGGATTGCCTACGCCGGCTTGGTGACTCCAGGGGGGCGGTTGATACGGCGCTCTGCCCACAATGAAGATTTGCCCAGCGTATTTGCCGCGCAATTTTCCTTTTCACATGTCTGCTGGCTGCTTGCGTACCCGCTGGCGGGCTGGGTTGGTCTGAAGCTCGGCCTCGGGGTTGCCTTGGCCGCTTTGAGCGGCCTTGCGGTAGTGGGATTGTTCGTCGCGATTCGGAGTTGGCCGTCGGACGATCAGCGCGTACTGGCTCACAGCCATGAAGACCTGCCGAGCGACCATCCGCACTTCGCATCGCACGGTGTGGCGCCGCATGCGCATCCGTTCGTCATCGACACGCTGCATCGGCGATGGCCTGGATGACGGTGCACAGGTGCTGCCGCCAGCCTCACTCTAGGGCCTCAAGGCCAACCGAAGATGACGGCGGAATGACGGGAATGTGATGAATGAGTCATCTCGGCGACAGTGACCGTCGCCTATGTTGGATGCCGTTAGTTCCACAGACTTGGGTTCTATGGCGGTGCGCTATGTGATGTCTGTTCAGAACGGCCCCGGGGATTGCAGCCGCTGCGGGTTTGCCACATCCGGCATGCTCTGAATCGGCTCCTTCCGCCATAGCGACGTCGGGTGCAGCAGACACCCGATGGCATGTGCCGCAGTGATGCGCGTGCTCTGCCACAGAGGTCAATCCATACGATCATCGGAGATCATTCATGTCATCCAGACCTTTCGGTTCAGGTGCCGAGGAAAAGTTCGCACTATCACGGCGGCAGTTTGTCCACGGGCTGGCCGCTGGCGGCGCGCTGTTCGGTCTCGGGCTGTGGCCCAAACCTGTGTGGGCGCTGAAATCGCACGGGCAGAAGACGGTGCTGGCAGGCACCGAATTCGACCTCTCGATCGGCGAAACACCGCTGAACTTCACTGGCGCCACCCGTACCGGCATTACCGTGAATGGATCGGTGCCGGCACCACTGCTGCGCTGGCGCGAGGGCGACACGGTCAATCTGCGGGTATCCAACAAACTGCCGGCCGACTCGATCCACGGCCACCAGACCTCGATCCACTGGCACGGCATCCTGTTGCCGGCCAATATGGATGGCGTGCCCGGCCTGAGTTTCGACGGCATCAATCGCGGTGAAACGTATCCGTACCGTTTCGACGTGATCCAGAACGGTACTTACTGGTACCACAGCCATTCCGGGTTCCAGGAACAGGCCGGCGTTTACGGCGCGATCGTGATCGATCCGCTGGAGCCAGAGCCCTTCACCTACGACCGCGACTACGTCGTACTGCTGTCGGACTGGACCGATCTGGACCCCACGGATCTGTTCGCGCGGCTCAAAAAGGCATCGGACTACGACAACTTCGCCAAGCTCACGGTCGGCGACTGGATCGATGACGTGAAGGAACAAGGTCTGGCGGCCACTCTGCGGCACCGCAAGGCGTGGGGCGAGATGCGGATGACCCCGACCGACCTGTCGGACGTCAACGGCAACACCTACACCTACCTGTTGAACGGCACCACCGCGCTGGGCAACTGGACGGGGATTTTCCAGTCCGGTGAAAAGGTGCGGTTGCGCTTCATCAATGGCTCGGCCATGACCCATTTCGACGTGCGCATCCCGGGTCTGAAGATGACCGTGGTCGCCGCCGATGGCCAGTACGTGCGCCCGGTGTCGGTCGACGAGTTCCGCATCGCAACCGCCGAGACGTTCGACGTGATCGTGGAGCCCACCGGCCAGGATGCCTTCACGATCTTCGCGCAGGATATGGGCCGCACGGGTTACGTCAGCGGCACCCTCGCGGTGCGCGAAGGCCTGCGCGCGCCGGTGCCCGCAGTCGATCCGAAACCGATCCTGACCATGGACGACATGGGTCATGGCGGCATGGGCGGTGGTGGTCACGACATGTCGTCGATGTCAGGCGGCTCGATGGAAAACAGTTCCATGGAAGGAATGGACCACAGCGGTCACGACATGTCCGCGATGGCCGGCGGCGCCATGGCCGGCATGGACCATGGCGCAGGCGGCATGCAGCAGCACCCCGCCAGCGAGAGCAACAACCCACTGGTCGACATGCAGACCATGGCGCCGACCGCGAAGCTCGATGACCCCGGCATCGGCCTGCGCGACAACGGTCGCCGGGTGCTGACCTACGCCGACCTCAAGAGCACCTTTCCCGACCCCGACGGACGCGAGCCCGGCCGCACCATCGAGCTGCATCTCACCGGCCACATGGAGCGCTTCGCGTGGTCGTTCGACGGCATCAAGTTCTCGTCGGCCGAACCGCTGGTGCTCAAGTACGGCGAGCGCGTGCGCATCGTACTGGTCAACGACACGATGATGACCCACCCGATCCACCTGCACGGCGTGTGGAGCGACCTGGAGGACGCCGACGGCAACTTCCAGGTGCGCAAGCACACCATCGACATGCCGCCCGGCAGCAAACGCAGCTACCGCGTGCGCGCCGATGCGCTCGGACGGTGGGCGTATCACTGCCACCTGCTGTACCACATGGAAGCCGGCATGTTCCGCGAAGTGCGGATAGAGGAATGAGCATCATGAAGTCGATACCTTCAATCACACGCACGCGCGCACTCGGTGTTGCGATCGCGATCGTGCTGGGCGGGGTGTCCGCGCCAGCCTTCGCACAGGAAATGGATCATTCGAAGATGCAGATGCCGGCACCGGAACCCGCGCCGGCGGCCCGCAAGCCCGAACCGCAGCCGTCTACAGCCCCGACCGCCGCGCCAAAGCCAGCGGTCGATCCGCATGCCGGCCATGTCATGCCGGCGCCAAATTCCAAGCCAAAGCCCACCCCCAGGCCGGCCCCGGCCCAAGCCACGCCGGTCGACCATGCCGCAATGGGTCACGACATGCCGCCCACGGAGGCGATGGACCACTCGGCAATGGGTCATGACATGCCGCCCGACGAGCCAACCGAGGAAATGGATCACTCCGCCATGGGCCACGACATGAAAAGCATGACGGCGGAAGAACATGCCGGCATGCAAGGACAAGACCTGCCGGCGAACGCCGCACCGCGCGAACCGATTCCGGCGGTGACCGATTCCGATCGCGCGGCGGCATTCCCCGACGTCGCCGGACACACCGTGCACGACGACGGCGTGCACTGGTTCGCGCTGCTCAACCGGCTCGAAACCTGGGACGCGGACGAGGGCAACGCGATCGGCTGGGAAGGCAGCGGCTGGGTCGGCACCGACCTGGACCGTGTATGGGTGCGCAGCGAGGGCGAGTCGATCGACGGCAGCATCGAGTCGGCCGATGTCGAAGTGCTTTATGGCCGCGCGATCGCACGGTGGTGGGACCTGGTCGCCGGTGTTCGCCACGACTTTGGGGAAGGGCCGTCGCAAACCTTCGCTGCCGTCGGTGTGATGGGCTTGGCGCCGTACATGTTCGAAGTCGAGGCGACCGCCTACCTCGGCGAATCGGGCCAGACCGGTCTCGGGCTTGAGGCCGAGTACGAGACGCTGTTCACCAACCGCCTGATCGGGACGTGGCTGGTCGAGGCCGAAGTGTGGGGACAGGACGATCCGGAGCGCGGCATCGGTAGCGGCCTGAGCACGCTGGAGGCCGGCTTCCGCCTGCGCTACGAGTTCCATCGTCAGTTCGCGCCCTACATCGGCGTGGTGTGGGAGCGCGCCTACGGCGGCACCGCCGACTACCGGCGCGAACAGCGCGACGACATTGAGGACACGCGCGTCGTCGCGGGCGTTCGCATCTGGTTCTAGGGGAGCCCGCCAGCATGACATTCGTGAAACGTAAGACCTTGGTTATGCTGGTCGTCAGCACCCACCACGTCTGAGGCGGCTCTGGTTCTAAGAGGAGGATCACCATGACAAAGCAGACTGTTCCGAGCCGGAGCGGCGGTACGACGGCATCGCTCTATCGCCTGGCAACGAGCGATCATTTGTGTCCGTACGGTTTGAAGACGAAGTCGTTCCTGGAGCGACAGGGTTTCTCCGTCGAAGACCATCTGCTGACGACGCGGGAGGAAGCCGATCGCTTCATGCAGGAGCATGATGTCAAGACCACACCGCAAGTTTTCATCGGAAGCGAGCGGATCGGCGGATATGACGATACGCGCAAACACTTCGGCAAACGACTGCGCGGGAAGGACGAGACGACCTACCAGCCGATTATTGCGCTGTTCAGCGTTGCGCTCCTGATGGGGTTTGCGGTGAGCTGGTTCGCCTCCGGAACCGTGTTCAGCATCCATGCCGTCGAAGCGACAATTGCCGTCGCCATGTGCTTGCTCGGTGTGCAGAAACTCCAGAACGTCGAAAGTTTCTCGACCATGTTCCTCAACTACGATCTTCTGGCGCGCCGCTATGTGCCCTATGCGTATTTCTATGCCTTCGGCGAGACGCTGGCGGGAGTTCTGATGCTGGCCGGAGCCCTGATGTGGGTCGCATCGCCCCTGGCTCTGTTCATCGGCACCGTAGGCGCCGTCTCGGTATTCAAGGCGGTCTACATCGACAAGCGCAAGCTCAAATGCGCCTGCGTGGGCGGCAACAGCAATGTGCCACTGGGCTTCGTCTCCCTTACGGAGAATCTCATCATGATTGCAATGGCCATATGGATGCCGCTGCGCATGGGATGGATGTAGTCAGAAAAAAGTCACGTCCGCGACGTTTTCGACGGCTGTCATCTTTAACCTGTATTAACGATTGCCTGTTGTTCCTCATGGGTTGTCGGGATGCGCCCTTGGCTCGCCTCTAGTGCAGCGCGTTGTTGGCCAATCGTTTTATTCTCATGATTTCAATGAGGCATGTGAGCGCTTGGACCATGGACTCCACCAAGCAACATAGCTCCAATCATTAGTACGATGATTGCACTTATGACTGCAAATGCCTTGACCCATCGCGGCGTGCCTTGCATCAGGCCGTCACCCGATGCTGTGTCGGTTTGCACCTTTTGATCCTGCTTCCACGCTCCATAGGGCGTCAGCCCCCGCGGCTTGAGGATCGCCAAACCTATGATCAGAACCAATACAATCACGCCTCCTGCTGCGTGCAGCATGGTTGACGTTCTCAGTCCGAGCAAATCAGTGCTGGAAAAGGTGGGCTGTGCTGCCATCTCTGCGAGATAACTGATCGGAGTCAGTTTCATGAGGAGGACGACCGTGGCTGTGGCTGTCATCACCAGTTTGAACACTATCCAATAGTGGCGAATCAGTCCCCATGCAGTGCCGAGCGCTTGAATCACGCCGGTCGCGAACGCGGCAACACTTAGCGGCAAGATCACGAACCAGGCTGATATGCTCATGGCCATATACATCGCTCGCACGACCTGCTCATCTGTACTAAACAAGCCCGCCAGCGCGTGCGCCAGAAATACTCCCAAGGCGCCGGCCCATCCGACCGATGCGATGACGTGAATTGACAAGGCAATGTCGCGAAAAGGGCGGGTCATCTGCATACACTGGTCTCGCAAGGCTTACCGTTGTCCAGCTATTTCATAGGTTCAAAAGCGGCATCAGTCTTCCGTTTGCGCGATGTCCCCGCTGTGGGTCGCGTAGTCCAAGGCATGGGCGGCAGGTGTCAGTCATGCGTGCCGCCGGTAAAAACGCAGGAACTGGGCATTGATCGCCACGATCACGGTACTGGCCGACATGAAGACGGCGGCGACGGCGGGGGTCATCATGAAACCAGTGCCGAAGGTGATGCCGGCGGCCATCGGGATGGCGACGGCGTTGTAGCCTGTCGCCCAGATCAGGTTCTGCACCATCTTGCGGTAGGTGGCACGTGACAGGCCAAGAATTGCGCCCACGTCACGGGGGTCGCTGCGCACCAGCACCACATCGGCGGACTCCACGGCCACATCGGTGCCCGCGCCGATCGCCACGCCCAGGTCAGCCTGCACCAGCGCCGGCGCATCGTTGACGCCATCGCCGACCATGGCGACGGACTGCCCACGCTCCTGCAGCTCCCTGATCTTCTCCGACTTCTGGTCGGGTAGCACCTCGGCGAAATACTCGGTGATTCCCAACTCCTTGGAGACCGACTCGGCGACACCGCGCGCATCGCCGGTCAGCATCACCGAGCGAATGCCCAACCGGGTCAGTTCGGCGATGGCCTCCTTCGACTCGGGCCGCACGATGTCGGCCAGCGCGAACAGCGCACGCGGCTGGCCATCGCGCTCCAGTACCACCACAGTCTTGCCGGCCGCTTCGAGTTGCGCGAGCTTCTCGTGGGTGATTGGCTTGCCTTGGCGTGTCAGGTGACCGGGGCTGACGATACGTACATCCTGGCCGTCGACCTTCGCGACGATACCCTCGCCGGTGATGTTGCTGACGTCGCTGGCTTTGGGAATGGCGATGCTGCGGCTCTTGGCCTCGGCGACGATGCCGTGAGCGATCGGATGTTCGGACTGGCTCTCGGCCGCGGCGGCGAAGGCAAGTTCCTGATTCTCGTCGCCGTCGCCGAGCAGCACGATGTCACTGACGCCGAAGCGGCCTTCGGTGAGGGTGCCGGTTTTGTCGAACACGACCGCATCGAGATGGCGCGCGCGCTCGAAAGCGGCGCGGTCGCGGATCAGCAGGCCGTTGCCGGCGCTGAGCGAGGTGCTCACGGCCACGACCAGCGGCACGGCCAGGCCCAGCGCATGCGGACAGGCCACCACCATCACCGTGACCATGCGCTCGATGGCGAAGTTGAGCGGCATATCGAGCGCCAGCCACCAGACGAACAGCGTACCGAAGCCGACCGTGAGCGCGATGTAGGTCAGCCAGGCGGCGGCGCGGTTGGCGACATCCTGTGTGCGCGAGCGAGTCGCCTGCGCCTTCTTCACCAACTCGATGACCTGCGAAAGATAAGTGTCCTCGCCGGTAGCCGTGACCCGGATGGTGACGGCATTGGCGCCGTTGATCGCGCCGCCGATCGCGGTGGCGCCGACACTCTTGGTGACGGGCCGGGACTCACCGGTAAGCATCGCCTCGTTGAAGCCCGATGACCCTTCGATGATCTCGCCGTCCACGGGCACCTTGGCGCCGGGACGCACGATCACACGGTCGTCGTGCGTGAGCGCGGAGATCGGTACCTCGTGCATGTTGCCGTCGGCGTCGATCCGGGTCGCGCTGTCGGGCAGCAGTTTGACCAGTTCTTCCAATGCGCGTGAGGCGCCCATGACCGAGCGCATCTCGACCCAGTGACCGAGCAGCATGATGGCGATCAGCGTCACCAGCTCCCAATAGAACTCCTCGCCGGGGAAGCCAAAGGTGACGGCGGCCGAGAAGAAATAGGCTGCCGAGATTGCCAGGGCGATCAGCGTCATCATGCCGGGCTGGCCCTTGCGCAGCTCGGAGATGAAGCCGGTCAGGAAGGGCCAGCCGCCGTAGACATAAACGACCGAGGACAGCACGAACAAGAGGTAGCGGTCCCCCGGAAACGCCAGCACGTCGCCGATGCCGAGCAGGTGCTGGATCATCGGCGACAGCAGCAGGACCGGCGGCGTCAGCAGCAACGTGATCCAGAAGCGGCGGCGGAAGTCGGCGACCATGGCGGCATGGTCGTGGCCGCCGTGCCCGGCATGTGCCGCGTGCGTGGAGCCGGCCGCGGCGATGGTAGTGCCACCGTGGGCGGCGTGATGCCCATGTTGGCCGTGGTCATGGCGGTGCTGTGCGTGCGGGTCGTTCGTCGCCATGGGATCAGGCCTCTCTTTTTTCTTTGAACAGCTTGCCAACCCTGGGGAGGAATGCCGGAACCTCTTGCGCATAGCGCCGATACGCGTCACCAAACTCCGCCTCGACCTCGCGTTCCTCCCGCTTGGCGAGACGCCAGTACATGACGAGCAGCACCGGCAGCATCAGGCCGGTGACCAGCGTCGGCCATTGAAAGAAGAAGCCGATCATGATGAGTGCGAATCCCAGGTACTGCGGATGCCGCACCTGGGCGTAAGGCCCCGTTGTTGCCAGCGAGCCAGCGCGCTGCGCCTCATGGAGTACCCGCCAGCCGCTGGCGATAAGAAAAAATCCGCCGCCGATCAGCACATAGCTCAACACATGAAAAGGACTCCAGTGTGGGTCCATCGTCCAACCGAACAGCAAGGGCCAGAGATGGCCTGCATCGTGGGATAGCAGGTCGAGTTCCGGGAACCGGCTGCCTATCCAACCCGCCAGCAGATAGAGGGTCAGAGGGAAGCCATACATTTCCACGAACAGGGCGACGATGAAGGCGGAGAACGCCCCCAACGAACGCCAATCCTGGGCCGTCTTGGGCTTGAAGAAGCTGAAGGCAAACAGGATGAAGATACCCGCGTTCACGATGACCAGGAACCACAGGCCGTAGGCTGGAGCGTCACCGTGCATCGTGATCATTCCGATGGTCGTGGTTGCTGTGATTGCCATGTCCACCATGGCCTCGGTGCAGGAAGAAGTGCAGGCCGACACAGATCAGCAGGGGCAGAAAGAGCGGCAACGCTCCGAGGATATGCACCCGGTGTTCAAGCCAGAGAAACAGGCCAGCAATAAACAGGAAAGCGCACAGGACATAGCCCGCGGGGCTGCGCCAGAAGCCACGTTTTTGGTCTGGTTGGCTGCTCATAGGAAAGCTCCATGGTCGCGGCGTCCGGAAGGGGAGGTCACGCCGATTAGCAGTCATCCTATGGCGACGTGGCTGTCGCTCTGGTGACACGATCATTACATTCTTGTAATCTTGGTGTCATCATCCTGGCAGGTCTGCCTAGATAGATTGTCACTGAAGTCACCCGCCCCGATTCGTCTTTCACTAGGGGCCGACGCCCCAGGGTGGGGCACCGCATGAGTAAACAACGATGAAACTGCTGGTCGTCGAAGACGAGAACAAGACGGCGGACTATGTTCGCCAGGGCCTCATGGAAGCGGGATTTGTAGTCGATCTGGCGCGCACCGGGCTCGATGGTCACCACATGGCCATGACGGAAGCCTACGACCTGATCATTCTCGATGTCATGCTTCCTGATATAGACGGCTGGCGCATCCTGCAGGCGGTCAGGACTGCAGGCAACCAGGTTCCGGTGCTGTTTCTGACCGCACGCAACAATGTGGATGATCGCGTTCAGGGGCTGGAGCTGGGCGCCGATGATTACCTGGTCAAGCCGTTCGTCTTTGCCGAGTTGCTCGCTCGCGTGCGTACTCTGCTGCGCTGCGGCGCCATGCCTCCTCATCACGACCGCATACAGATTATGGATCTGGAACTGGATCTGGCACGGCGGCGTGCGATCCGCGGCGGACGGCGCATCAATCTGACCAACAAGGAGTTCGCGCTGCTTGAGCTGTTGGCGCGTCGGCAGGGTGAAGTGTTGCCGCGTTCGCTGATCGCGTCCCAGGTCTGGGATATGAATTTCGACAGCGACACCAATGTGATCGATGTCGCGATTCGTCGACTGCGGGCAAAGATCGACGATGACTTCGTGCCCAAGCTCATTCATACCGTCCGGGGCATGGGCTATACGCTGGATGTCCCGGATGACGATTAAAAAGCCCGCCATCTTTAGCCGTCCAACATCACTCGCGGCGCGGGTGACCTGGCTGGTTGCCATCGCCATGACGCTGGTATTCCTGGTATTCAACTGGATCAGTATCGGCTCTTTGGATCGGCATTTCGCCGAGATGGATGAAGAAGAGCTGGGAGTGATAGCCAGATCGGTCATCCGGGCGCTGGGCGAAGTGCATGATGATGGCGATGCGCAGGCCCTGCAGCGTGCGGTCCGGGGACACCATGGTGTTTACTACTATGTGGCCGACGCTGCTGGAGAAACACTCTATGAGCCCATGGAGGGTCCCGATCTAGCGCGATTTGTTGTGAACGAGCGTCCTGTCGATCTCACAGATGCGTCGGAAATGACGATTTGGGAGGAAAACGGGATGCACTATCGCGGCGCCGTCATACAGGTCGGCGGCGACGACAGCCTTAGCGAAAGGCACATGATCGCCGTTGCGATGGACATCGGCGGTCATCTCGCATTCATCGAGAGTTTTAAGCGTATCCAGTGGTGGACGATCTGTGTCGTTATGTGCATTGCGGTCCTCATGGCCTGGATTGCGGTTCATTGGGGACACAGGCCGATTCGTAGGGCCAACGAAAAGATTCGCGCGATCACTTCTTCCAAGTTGCACATGCGGCTCAACCCCAGGGAGGTGCCGATTGAACTGGAAGAGACTGTCGCTTCGTTCAACGGCATGCTGGAACGTATTGAGAATGGGTTTTCGCAACTGGAAAATTTCTCCGCCGATATCGCCCATGAATTGCGGACGCCTGTTACCAATCTGACCACGCAGACAGAAGTGGCTGTCGGCCAAACTCGTTCTGCCGATGAATATCGGGAAGTGCTCTACTCGAACCTGGAGGAATTCTGGCGTTTGAACCGCATGATCAATGACATGCTGTTTCTCGCACAAACCGGGAATGATCCGCGTAATCTCGATTTGGAGATCGTAAACCTAACGGAAACGATCCAGGGGCTGTTCGAGTATTTCGAGGCCTGGCTGGAAGAACAAGGTGTCTTATTGCAGGTCAAAGGACGAGCAGTACCGATACGGGCCGATCGGGAAATGCTTCGCCGCGCACTCAGCAATCTTCTCTCCAACGCGATCCGCTACACGCCGCGCGGGGAAACCGTTACCGTGAGGGTGTCCCAGAATGAGCAAGCCACCACCATCAGTGTCGAGAATCCGGGCGAGAGGATTCCCGCGGAGGATCTGCCAAAGCTTTTCAATCGCTTCTACCGCGGCGATCCGTCTCGGCAACGCAAGGGCGATGGTGCTGGGCTGGGGCTTGCCATCGTCAAGTCGATCATCGAGGCGCACGGAGGCAAGGTTCGCGTCGAATCTGACGACGCGCTGACACGGTTCGAGGTCGTGCTGCTGCGCGCACCATCTGAAGACTGAGAGCAAGTAGAGCTTGGCAGCTCGTTGCAGAACGTTGCGTTGATGCAACTGCAGACGGCTCGACTGCAATTACAGTCAGCGATCGCTGGCGTCCAGATGCCGCCTTGCCGCAGAGAATTTTGCCCATAGAGTGCGCTCGCTGATTCCGGGCCGGCCTTCGTAGTGGGCAAGCAATGCGCTGATGACGGAATCCATCGTCTCGAACGACGAGTAGGGCCTGCCGCCCGGTGACTTGCCGAGCAGCAAGGCCAGCAGCCCGCCAACGATATTGAGATAGGTCGTTTCGCTCCGGGGCGTGACCTCGCGACCTGCTGAGTCCCAGCTCTCGGCCTGTCTGCACAGCAGCTCATGTTGCTCATGCAGCGTGCTGAAGGATTGTTCGCGGTCCGCGAGGCGAATCCTGAGCGCTTCCTGTTCGGCAAGCAGCGTCTGGACGGTTTCGATGCTGACCGCCGGGTGGAGCCGGCGCTCTATCGCGTCGAAAAGAAAGGCAGGTCGCTGGTCGGGATAGAAGCGCGACATCCATATCTTGAGATCGACGTGCCGAACGGTGAGATCTGGATCATCGATCAGCGAAGGATCGTCGCAGGTAATGCCGGCTTTGCCATACGGGAGATCGCCATTCCTGATCGCGTCGAATATGCGTTCGGTGTTGAGGCGAAGCATCGGCCATCTCGGAAAGTCTCCTGGATCGGGTATCGGCCTGGCGCCCAATGTGTCGAGAATGCGGGGTTCAAACCGGGTCAGCCTGCTCCAGCGGATGGCGGCCTCGATGGGGCGATAAAACACCTTGGAATGGTGAAGGTCACCTGTCTTGCGCGTTTCTGTGCCAGCCATCCGTCTCCTCCGACAGTGCTTCCAGGTTTCACTTGGACGGATGTCGTCATGCCGCTATCGCTGCCTGGGCGCGATCCGGCAAGGGTAGGACTGGTGTGGTTGCGGATTCCACACCATCCGGCCACCCAGTCCACGCTCATCTGGCCAGGCATTCCACGGCCATCTGGCCACCTGTTCCACGGCCATCCGGCCGGGCAGTCGGAGCGCAGCGACGCAGGGGTTGCATTGTTAGTCTGAGGCGCCCGGCGCCGTCAATTTCTGCGTCCGTTTGCGCATTGATTCACCCTTCAGATTGATCCGATAAGCGTTGTGCACCAGGCGGTCGAGGATGGCATCGGCCAGGGTTGGATCGCCGATCAGTTCGTGCCAGTTGTCCACGGGCATTTGGCTGGTCACGAGGGTCGAGCGCTGGCCGTAGCGGTCGTCCAGTAGCTCCAGCATGTCGCGGCGCTGTTCGGCGGTGAACGGGGCCAGGCCCCAGTCATCAAGGATCAGCAGGTCGGTCTTGGCATAGCCGCTCATCAGCTTGGCGAAGCGCCCGTCGCCATGGGCTAGGCCCAACTCTTCCAACAGGCGCGGCAAGCGCAGGTAACGCACGCTGTAACCCTCTCGGCAGGCCTGGTGGGCCAGGGCGCAGGCCAGCCAGGTTTTACCCACGCCGGTGGGCCCGTTGATGATCAGGTTGAGTCCGTCGCGTAACCACTGACCGCTGCTCAGCTGGAGGAGCAGCGCCTTGTCGAGTCCGCGCGGGCTGCGGTAGTCGATGTCTTCGAGGCAGGCGTTGTGCTTGAGCCGGGCCTGACGCAGGCGGCTGCTGAGGCGCTTGTCGTCGCGTTCGGTCAGTTCGCGGTCGACCAGCAGGCCGAGGCGTTCCACGAAGCTCAAGCTGTCGATGTCCGGGGTTTTCAGTTGCTCGGCGAGTGCCTTGAGCATGCCGGTCAGGCGCAGGGTCTGGAGCTTGTCCAGGGTCGGATGGGGCAGCATGGTGGGATTCCTTGTATTCAGT
>Ga0228664_1000170_pt1 | contig 43090 bp, 29 predicted proteins | sample 78DmetaG_FD_183029 | JGI IMG/M metagenome (GOLD analysis project Ga0228664, IMG submission 183029) | Seawater microbial communities from Monterey Bay, California, United States - 78D | ecosystem: Environmental > Aquatic > Marine > Coastal | place: USA: California | collected 2016-09-26 | reverse complement strand
TTCTTAAGAACAGATTACAAACCATCAAGGTTATTTCAATATAGAGATAATAAGTGGTACAGAATCAATGATGATGACGGAGCATGGGAAGTTGGACACGCATTACATCATCAATTTATTAATAATGCAGGCACAGTAAAACTAGATGATGGTACTACTATCACATCAAAAGTCAATCTGTCAAAAGCAGTAAGACCAAAGGTAGACTAATATGGCACAACAACATTTCTATGACAATCAAATTCGAAGATACATTCTACAATTTATCAGAATGTTTAGTGGATTCACAGTTAAAACTGGAAGCAAAATGGATGATGGAACAACTGACTATTACATCAGAGTTCCAGCAAGATATGGAGATGTATCTCGTATGGCGGCAACTATTCTCAAAGGAAACTCTGAGAATGTAGTTAACTCTGCGCCATTTATTGCGGCTCATGTTCAAAGTTTACAACCAGATAGACAAAGATTACAAGAACCATTTTTTAATGATGCGGTAAGTGTCAATGAAAGAAAATTTGATTCTACTACAAATGCGTATACTAGTGAACCAGGTAACAAATATAGTGTAAAACGATTAATGCCAGTTCCTTACTTATTGAACATGCAAGTTGATGTTTGGACTTCTAATACAGACCAAAAACTTCAATTGCTTGAGCAAATGCTAGTATTATTCAATCCAGCATTAGAAATACAACACAACGATAATCCTGTAGACTGGACTACTATTACAGTAGTAGAAATGACTGACTTACAGTGGACAAGCAGAGGAATACCAGCAGGTGTTGAAGACCAAATTGATATCGCAACAATGATATTTCAAATTCCTATTTGGATTAATCCACCAGCACAGGTAACAAGACAAAACGTAATTAGAAATGTTATTAATAACATTTACACGTATTCAGATTTAGATACAATTGATTACGACCCAGATGCATTTGAATTCTTCGCAGACTTACAGGCACAATCAAGTGTCATTGTAACTCCAGGAAACTATGCTTTACGAGTTTATGAAAACGGTAGTGATGTATGGTGTAGTCCATATGCAAATGGAAACTATAATGATAATATTCCTTGGTCAAAAGTATTAAAAGAATATGGTACATTAGATAGCGGAGTATCAAGGCTTCGATTAAAATATCATGGAGAAGTAGAAGACCTTAATGCCGATGTTATCGGTACATTATCAACTGTTACTGGTGTAGATAATGCATTACAGTTTACAATAGACCCTGCTACTCTACCAACAAACACAGTAACTTCTGTAGATAGAATTATTAATGCCTCTACAGCAAAACCAGGATTTAATGGTATTCCCGCAGTAGCATCAGGACAAAGATACCTAACTTTAGATTCTGCTAAAGCCACTAGTGTTTGGGGAATTGAAATTGCGACTGGTGACATCTTAGAATACAATGGAACAGCATGGGTAAAAAGTTTTGATGCAAGTGCTAACGCAACACGTGAGTATGTAACAAATACTTTTTCTTCTCAACAATTCAAGTTTGAAAAGGGAGAATGGACGGACACTTATCAAGGAATATATGATGGTGGATACTGGAGAATGGAACTAGTAGTGACTCCATAATGAAAGAATCAAGAATTAGAGCGGCAGGTGGTTGTATAGTCGCACAAGACACACATAGAATACTTCTTCAACAAAGAACAATTGATGGTTCATTTCCAAGAAATTGGGGATTCTTTGGTGGTAAAGTTGAAGAAGATGAAAATATCGCACAAGCACTTTTACGTGAACTGACTGAAGAAATATCATTAAGTGTTGAAGACGATGTTATCAAAATATATCCATTAGACCAATATCATGCAAGAACTGGAGAATTCAGTTACTACTCTTTTGTTATATTAGTCAACAAAGAATTCATACCAAAAATGAATCACGAATCAGGTGGTTATGCATGGGTAGAAACAAACTATATACCAAAGCCACTACATCCCGGCACAAGACGTACACTATTTCGAAAGAAAAAATTAAAAATCATTAAAGACATTATATCGTCACTTTGAGCCACTCCTTTTACTCCTAAATATTACTGTAAGATGAGAAGTTTTGAGGAGACATAGTGAATCATATTATAAATTTAGAAAGACAACGATTCATCCGTGACTGTAAACAAGTTCTTAAAGGTGAAAGAGTTACGGATAGCCTAAGAAGAACAATCGTTCATTCAAGCCCTGGCCATGTAGAGTATCTAAAAAGAGATTTAGATAATACAGAGGCTCGTCTTGTTGACATTGTTATTGCGAAAGTTAAAGAAGAATCAAAGAAGGCATTATCAGCAAGTAGCCAACGTATTAACATACTGGCTATAAGTGTACTTGAAAACTTATCTACTGAAAGTTCAGCATTTGCTATCGAAGAAATAATGAAAAGGTACAGAGAAAGTATCAATCCCGTAAAAGCGTTGTATTACGATTTACAAGAGATTATGTTTCTATATGATGGTAAACCAAAGAACAAACATCACCAGTTCCTAATTAACAAATTCAGAGATATCAAATCTTTTGAAAAGATAATTGAAGCCGTTGACCGAGATTTATCAGACTTAAGTGAATGTAAACTGAGAGTTAACAAACTAAAAAGAGAACACAATTATCCTAATACTAGTGAACATCTAAAGAAGATAGTAGACTTATATAATGAGATGATTCAGTGGAAAACACTGTTTGAAAAGTTTCCTGAGTGGATTAACGAGAACTCATTGCCCGTGGACCCCAAGGGTTCCAACAACTTCTGTACAACTATCAAAAAAATCTTCAAATAATTAAAAATAATTAAAAAAAGTGGTTGACAAGACGAATCACTTGTGCTATATTAGTATTATAAGTAGCAAAAGTCTAATTAACTTTTGTTAATAGTGCAAGGAAGAGGCTCCTACCAAAAGAGTCGAACTTGACTGTCCAGGGGTGGTACCCAGGCATTATCCGGAGAACGGAAGGTGTCACATCGAAGTCACTTTCGGGGATAGGTTGTACGGTTTAGAAATGGTATTTCGGTCCGTACTTGTAGGTGTAACCAAGTCCTACCTATTTTACTTTATATAAAAAAAGGGAACCCTAAAGGTTCCCTTTTTCATTTTAAATCTTAGTACAAAGTCAGTAAATTACTTACCTACTTTAACTTCAACATAGCCTTCGCCATCAGTAGTCTTGTCTTCAATAGCAATACCAACATATGCTGTCATACGTGGGTCTACTGAATTTTCAAGCCATACTGTTGCAACACCTGAAATTTCTGATGCTACAAGAATGTCACCTTTAGAAACTGTACCAGTTACTTTACATGGAACACGTCCTTGTAGAGCAATATATGGATGAGTTTCTGATGAACCTGCTTCTGAGTTCATTGCGAATGCTGGCTTAGTAGAAACTACACCTGCAATCTTAGTTGAACCATAACCTTGTGCTGAAGTAACTTCTGCTTCACCGCCAAATGATACAACTGTACCTTCTTCATATGTTGCGTCAGCCGCATATCTTTCAGCAAGGTCGGCATATTTTGCATATGTCGCCGTACCGTTGAAGTTAGTAAATGTTGCGTCACCGCCACCAGTGATATCATTACCACCCATTGCGATGTCACCTGACATAGTACCACCTGCTAGTGCTAGTTTAGTAGCAATAGAGTTAGTAACCGTAGTACTAAATGATGCGTCATCACCTAATGCTGCCGCTAGTTCATTCAACGTATTCATAGCCGCTGGAGAACTGTCAACTAATGCCGCAATTTCTGTATCTGCATAAGTTTTCGCATCTGCTTCTGCCGTATCTGCATATGATTGATATGCAGTTGTAATTGCAGTTTCACGTGCGTCTGTGTAAGCCTTAACTGATTGTTGAGTTGGAACTTTAGTAGCACTATCTGAAGCCATGTTATCTTCATCTACAACAAATGACATTGCTGCCGTTGTTGCATCAGATTCCATAACTGCACCAGCCGCCGCTACGTTAGTAGCATCTGTAACATCTGCTGTAGCCTCAATAGCGTCTAATTTGCTATGGTCTGCATCAGTGAATACATTTGAGTCTGTTGCCGCTTCAACTGCCGCTCTGATTTCTGCATCAGTTTGGTCTGCTGTAGCCGCCGCTTCAATGGCATCTAGTTTAGAATGGTCTGCATCAGTAAAGTTGTTTTTTGATAACTCGCCGTCTTGTATAGAATACGTAGTATCCGCTGAAACAAGCGTTAGTGTACCAGCCGCATCGTCATAAGTTGCAGTAACATTTGTACCGCCGACGATTAATGTGCCAACTCTATCATCTACTCTTTCATTAGTAAAGTATAGGTTTGAACCTTCTGCTAAATCACCAGTATCTGAACTTGCTAGACCTGTTGTTGAAATAACACCAGTTGATGAGTTATAAGAAATATCACCAGAAACACTAATTGCCGCACGGCTTCTAGCATCTGTGTAATATAAATTTGTTGAACCTTCAGTAATTTCGTCAGAGTTGTCTTTACCTGCTACTGATGAATCTACATAAGCCTTAACTGATTGCTGTGTAGGAACGTGTGTTGCACTGTCTGAAGCCATGTTGTCTTCATCTTTAAGATGGTCCGCGATGCTTGTTACAGTACCAGCAGAACCTGAAGTGTTACCTGTTACGTTACCTGTTACATTACCAACTACATCACCAGTTACACCACCAGTTACATCACCAGTTAAGTCACCTTCGAATGTTGCCGCTATAAATGTTTCTGCACCAACTGTCCATTTATCAACTGATTCGTCCCATAGTAATTGCTTACTTAAAGAAGTACCACGCTGAACGTCAATACCAGCATTCTGTGAAGGAGCGCCAGTTTCGTCAGAGTTAAGTTCAATAATATTGTCACCAATATCTAGTACGTTTGTGTTAATTGATGTAGTTGTACCATTAACTGTTAAGTTACCACCAATAGTAGCGTTACCTGAAGTAGTTACTGTTGTAAAAGAACCTGCGTTTGAGCCACCAGTTACAGCCGTGCCTGACGTAGTATCTACGTATGCTTTGTTTGCCGCATCAGTACTAGAAACCGGAGTTGCTAGTTCTTTAATTAATGATGAATTCATATCGATGTGGTCACCGATTTGTAAATCACCAGATACTGCGCCTAATTCACCAGTAAAGTTAATACCATTACCTGAAATGAATTTTAACGTACCAGTACCAGCAGTAGTTAATTTAAGGTCTTCGTTGTTATCTGTTGTAATATTGATTGAGCCAGAGTCATCTTCAATAACTTTCTTACCGTTAATGTATAATGAACCAGGACCAATGTAAACATCTTTCCACATCTTTGTTGCTGAACCTAAATCATAAGTAATATTTGCACTTGGCAAAATATGACCCGTCATTGTTAGGTTTCCACCCATAGTTGTTGTAGATGTTACTGCTAATGTTCCACCAACTGTTACGTTACTTGAGAACGCACCTGTTGATGTTGATACTGCGGCACCTTCTAGTGCCAGGGCGTATCCACCCGCTGTTGAACCGTTGTGGACGACAACTGTATTTTTAGTTGTATCTACTGTTACCTCACCTGCTAAGCCAGTGAATGAATTATGTTCAGTAGTTGTACCACGTCGGAATTGAATTGCATATGCTGCCATTTTCGTTTTCTCCTGAGTTTAATTTTGTTCTATTGTAAAATTATAAGACTGTTAGTGAGTATTATTGTTCTTTCCGATTCCAGAAAAATCAACTTCACAACGGTTACAGGTTACTCAGCAACCACACTCCCCCTTTCGGCTAATATTAAAGGTTAGCCTAGTAGAAATCTACTTGGGATTCAGCCAACAGGACCCTTTATCTTCCTGTCACACTGTCGTAACAGGATTCCTGTTACAATACTATTTATATAAATGTGTCGAAAAGCAATACTTACAGTTAATTTTATTAAGAACTGAGTTAATTATAAAATAACTACTTCAATCAGTTTTTTACCTTCTGTTAAGTCTGTTTCTATTGATTTGGCAAACACTGAACGACCTGCGTTCTCTTTGCCTACACTTTGAGCAAAGCCCGGCTCATTGTCTGCTGTTACGATTAGGTCACCTTTAGATACTGGTCCAATAAAATTACATGGAACTCTTCCTCTTAGTGCAACGTAAGGGTGTGTTTGTGAATTACCAGCATCAGCATTTAGTTTAATCGCTGGATTTGTAGATATAACTCCTGCAACCGAAACATCTCTTGCTTCTGTCGTTGTTGTTATCTCTGCCTCGCCACCAAATACTACAACTGTTCCTTTTAAATAAGGAACATCAGTTGCATATCGTTCTGCTAAGTCGGCATAATGTGCATGAACTGAATGTCCATATATGTTTGCATATTTTTTAGTAGTACTTCCTAAATCATATGTATTATCTAGTGATGGAATTATAGTTCCCGTAGGATTCATTGCCGCTATTTGATTTGTTATTGTTGTACTAAAGTTGGCATCATCTCCTAATGCCGCGGCTAATTCATTTAATGTATCTAATGAACCAGGTGCAGAATCTACTAAAGCATCAATTTTCAATTGTGCCCTTACATCTGCTCTTGCATCTGTGTAATATAAATTTGTTGAACCTTCTGCTAAATCATCTGTAGTAGAAGAAGCAAGTCCTTGGGTTGATATAACACCAGTAGATGAATTATAAGTTAAGTCGCCTGCTACAGATATTGCCGCTCTTGAACGAGCATCTGTATAATATAAATTTGTTGAGCCTTCTGTAATTTCGTCAGTATTGTCTTTAGTTGCAACTGCATTCGAAATTGCTGTTGTAACTGCTGATGAAGTCATTGCATCGGTGATACCATAACCTGCAATTGTAGTTGGCTTTCCTGTAAAGTTTGCCCATGCTAAGAAATGTGCTGGAAGATTTCCACCCAATGTATTTGCATCGGTTAATGATGTTGCTGTAAATGTTGTACCTAATTTTAAAACACTCATTACAGCACCATTACCCAACGGTGATGTTAATGATAGGGTTGTTGAAGACATTAAATAATCTGTTGTTGGATGTTTAACGACTCCATCAATATAAACTAGTATTTGATAATTTTGTCCTATTGTATATGGTAATGTATACGTACTAGTTGAACCGTTTCCTGTAAAGGTATGATATGTCAATTCATTTATAGGAGAACTTGTATCGATTACAATTTCGTCTCCAGATAAAGCAACTGTTAGGTCTCCATGTCCACCTGATGCTATTTTACCTTCGCGGATAGTTCTAAATTTTGCTTGAGTTGTATCTGTTGTATCTAATACTGCAATGGCTGAGCCTGCATTGATTGGGTCAAATGCTAGAGTGAATTCATTTCCTGCATCATTATAAGTTCCCGTTATTCCGTATGCGTTTGTAAACAACGAATCAATTCGGTCATCAACTCTTTCATCAGTAAAGTATTTGTTTGTGCCTTCGGTTAAATTAGTAGTTGTATAATTTGTAAGAACATTAGTAATCGCTGTTCCATCACCAGTTATAGTAGTAAATGTGCCAGAATTTGGAGTCAAGTTGCCGATAATGGTATCATTCATTGTACCAAGCCAGATTCGAACATCTGTAAAATCAGATAGTCCAGTAGCAATAATATCTGCACCTAGTGTATCTAATCCACCGAAATGCATTCCAGTAGTGTTGCCAGTTACGTTGCCAGTTAAAGCACCTTCAAAACCATTTGTAGATTTAACTTTTTGATTAAAGTCCCAACTATCTGTTGAGTCAGTCCATAAAATTGTTTTATCAGTAGTACCCTTAAGAGTAATACCGCCGCCATCTGCTGTAGTATCTGTGGGAGAACCTATTGCACCAAGTTCAATGTTCTTATCATCAATAGTTAATGTAGCAGAATTAACAGTAGTTGTTGTTCCTTGAACTGTTAAGTCTCCTGTAATTATTGTGGCACCTTCAATCTGAACTGTTCCGTTCTCAGACATGATTGTACCTGCACTTGCACCATTATCTAATACTAATTTCTCACCTTTGAGAAATAGTCTGTCACCAAATTTGATTTGTTCTGCCATTTTATTATTCCGAAAATACTAATAAGTTATTATTATATGTATTTATCTTATGGGTTTGGAATCAGGCAATAAAAAAGGCTCCCGAAGGAGCCTTTCTATATTCAATTTGTATAAATTTTTTACACGAATGAAAGGTTTGCCATAGCAATTTTTGAAACGTAGTCCGCCGCATTACCAAGTGATGATGCAGTGTTGTTTAGTTCAACATAACCATAACGAGTCATGAATGAAACTACTGGCTCAAAAGTGCCTGGGTCAACCACAACGCCTGAAGACATTAATGGTACGTATGGGCAATAGAACGCAGCCGCGTCAATTTCGCCTTGACCTTTATAGCCTAAAAGAACATCTGTTGTGTCTGAAGCATATGTATTTACATAGATACGCATAGTACCGTTTAGAGTACCAACAAACTTAGTGTTTGTAGGTGCTTCGAAAGTACCTTCAGTAGTACGAGCAAATGCTGATGTAGTAGCAGACTGTAGTACAGTCAATGCCGCTGGAGAAACTACTGCCCAGTTTGCCGCGCCTCTACGAGTACGTTGTGCAATTAGGTTTGCTTCTCTGTTCATCATTGTTGCAAGTACGGCATGTCTGTCACCAACGAAAGTTGGAGTACCAGTAAATGAACCGTTCATATCATATGATGCTGTGCCTGTAGCAAGAGCGCCTAGTGAACCTAGAACTTCTTGGTCGATTTCAGCAGTGATTTCCATAGCAAGTGCTGCCATGATTTCTGCTTCAACATCTAAGCCGTGCATTGAGTTAGCATCTTGTGCCGCTTCAAAAGTCCAACGTGCAGATAGTTTACGAGTTTTCGCTTCAACTGTTTGCTTAAGAACTTGAATTGACATTTTGTTACCAGCATCGCCTTCCATTGATGAAGTAGCCGCCGGAGCGTTTGTACCATCGCCAGAATATGATGTAGCAATATCAAAAGGTGATAATGCTTCTGAACCTGCTGTAGTTGAACCTACAGTTTCAGCGTATCTCACACGTAGTGTATGAATTTGTCCTACTGGACCAGTCATTGGTTGAACACCAATAATTTCGTTTGCAATAACAGTAGGCATTACACGTCTAATGATTGGTAAAATTACTTTGTTTAAAGTAGCAACGTTACCAGCCTGTGATGCACCTGCTGTAGCACTTTCTGTAAGTGCTGATTTTGTGTTTTCTAAAACTGATGACATTACGTCACGCTTGTTACCTTCTAAACCGTCTAGAAGTGTTTCACGAGTAGTGTCCCAATTTTTTCCTTCGAAAAGATTTTCCATCTTTCTCTCCTTTTTTTGGTTTCTTATTTAAGTCCAGCCAATTTCTTTAACTGGATTATGTTATTGGCATCGCTACCCAATGATTCTGGTGTTGAACTAACCATCTGTTCTTCACCTCTGTCACCAGTGTGTTCTGTTACTTTGCCTTCGTTTAACGATTGTTTTGCCTCTGATGAGACTTTTTCATTCAAAACTGCAGGTAAATATTTCTTAAATGCAGATTTTAAATTAGTTGTTTTTACTGTTTCAAGTAAATCAACCATAACATCACGCTTTTCTTTGCCTAGAGGCGATAAAAGACCTTCCATGACCTCTTTACGGTCCATTCTGTCTTCTAACACTTTCTGTGCAGTTTCGGCGCTTGTAATGGCTTCTTCTTTTGCAGTAATAGTTTCTTCCAACTTCGCAATCTTAGTAGCCGATTCTTCTAATTTCTTAGTAATCTTAGCAACTTCAGTTCCTTCACTCAATTGTGAAGTCATGAATTCGCCTGCGAATGTTTCAAAAATTTTACGGCCAAATTCGTTTTCTTTAGCCGCTTGAATATCCTCTTTAAGAACATTCAATTCAGAACGTAAAGCCTTGTCGATAGTCTTTTCTACCAATTCTGCTGAACGTTTGATAAATGAATTCTTAGTTTTAGTAAGAATCTCTTTACCTTCTGCTACCATGCGTACTTTAGTTTCCACTAAATCACGTTTGTCGTCATGGAATTCTGCTAGTTCACGTGACAATTGCTTAACAACGAATTCTTTAGTTCTATCTAAATGTTCGTTAACTTTTGTACGGTCTGCTCTCAGTTCCTTGACTTCGTTTGCTAGTTGAGAAGTAATGAATTTTTCAAGGAGTTTTGCATGTTCAGAAATTGCTTTCTTATATGCAACACGTTCTGCGATTAGGGCTTCACGGTCTGTTTTAAACTCATCCATTTCAGTTTTAATTGCTGTTGAAAGCATGTTATCCATGGCTTCTACAATTACTGATTTGTCGTGTTCAAACTTTTGTGCGAACTCTTCACGCAACTCGGCTGTTATCTCCTCTCTTGCTTCATTTATTTGTGCTTCCCAAGCCTCTGAAATTTGAGTTGAAACTTCTTCACTCAAAACATCTGACTCAAGTAGCCCAGCAAGGATTTCATTTTTTGCCATTGTTACTTCTCCTTCTCTTATTAAAGTTTAAGTTCTCTAATGAACTTAACTATTTCTTTAGACAAGTACTGTTGTGCAGACTTGTCGTTTTGAACATTTTGTGCTAGTTTCCATGTATCATAACCACCATTCATGTTCATTAATCCTTCGTATATTGCTTTTGGATATGCGTCCGGGGCACTTGGCTGTGCCACAATATCGACTGTAATAATTTCATAATTGCTCACGTTACCACTGTGGTCAACTTCACCAGAACCACGAGACGAGACACCTAAAGTGGCACCTGATTCGATTAGTGTTCTGATAATGTTACCCATTGGCGTAGGAACAATCTTTAGTTTACCAAAGCCGTTTGGACCATCCATCCACATATTTTCAATTATGTGTGAAACACGGTCAACGTTGACTGTCAATTCAGGTGGGTGGTCACACTCACCTAGAACTGGAAATCCTTCCTTGATTTTCGCTTGGACTGATTCCACTGCTCTTTTGATTTCTTTCACTGGGTATACTCGTTGGTTAGCATTCTTAACGTCACCTTGGACGAAAATGCCTTCCATGAACATACTCTTACTACCATCATCGCTTTCAACAATGCGTGATTGTACATTTGCTTGATTATGTGATAATCTTTCAATAAGAACTGTCATTGGTTTCTCCTAAAAAGAATTGTTACTTAGGCTTTGCTAGGTGCTGGCGCTTTTTTATTGCCAGGTACGTTAACATTACCCGTTTTCATGTCTTCTGCTTTTGCTGAACCGCCAGATGTGTTACCATCTACTTGTCCAACTGGTCCTGCGTCACTTTCGTCCGCACCACCGTCTTTTGCAACTGGTGAATCTTTATCACCATCTGCGCCAGGCTTAGCAGTTGCTGGAATAGAATACTCTTCCAACTTTTCTTCTGATTCTTCGTCTAAATCTTCAGTTGACGCTTCTTCTACTGGCTCTTCTTCAGTTTCATCTGCTTCTTCAACAACTTCTTCAACTGTCTCATCTGCTTCTGCTACTGCTTCTTCCATTTCTGGCTCTTCGATATCTAAATCAATTTCGCCTTCCATGTCGCCTTCTTCGCCTTCTTCTGATTCTGCTTCATCTTCGCCAGACATAATTTTTTCAAATTCTGCTTCTAGGTCAGATAATGCTGATTCTAAGTCTTCAACTCTGTCTTCAATTTCTTCAGCAGGTGCTTCTTCATCACTCATTTCTAAGTCATCTTCAGCCTCTTCATCTGAAACATCTTCATCATCAAAGATTTCTTCTGTTTCGATTTCGTCAGAATCTTCTTCGATATCATCGTTTAAAGATTCGACCTCTTCTGTTTCTTCAATTTCCTCAAGTTCTTCTTCTACAACATTGTCGCTTTCGTTTAAAGAATCCTCGTGGATTTGTCGTGCTTGTTCAACAACAAAGTCATGTAAAAGCGATTCCGCTTTTGCTGTCTCTTCGTTGATTAACAATTCTAGCACTTGTTCTAGTGTACTTCTTGACATTATAAGTCTCCTTAATAATATTTTCTTCATAGCCACTACAATTGCGGCAGGGTTATAGAAACGAACAAACTAATACTACATAAAATAGTAATAGTGGGTTTCATACACAAGTATTTATAGGGATTAGATGAGTATATTGACAATATACTCGAAAATGAGTGATTTTTACGGTTTTCTCCGTAGAACCTAATTTATTTAGTAAAATTCAAGGTTTGTTAAAACTATACTTAATATTGAAAAATATAGAATTATAAGTCTAATTCGCCTGCACCACCTGACGGTGATGCATCATCAGAACCGCCATATTGCTTTTTGACTTGCTCATCTTCTGATGCTTTCTGAAACTTTCTGTACTCTCTTACCTTTCTAAGTTTAGAAAGGTGGTCAAGAGTCAACCGAATTTTGCGAGTATCTTCTAAATCGATAGCCGTAAAGTCGTCATCTTCAGGATTATAATTTTCATTTATTTCAATATATTTCATACTAGTATTTATGCATCCTCGTCTGTTTCTGGTTCTGCATTCTCATCACCAGAAATTACTGAGCCTTCAGCATCTTCGTCTTCTAAGTCATCAAAGTCTTCGCCGCTAGTATCAAAGTCACCACCTGTTGGTCCCGGTGAGGCACCTACGCCTTTAAGTCCGTCATCACTTCCTTTAAGTGGGTCATCAACATTGTTCTCTTCTTTCCATAGCATTGAGTTTTCTAAGATTTCTTCTTCAGATAATCCTAAGAAACGTTTCATTGCAAAACGTTTACTGATATAATCAGCCGCTTCTACACTCGTAAATACATTCATTGCTACTTGGTCTACTTCTGCTTGACGATACTTACCGAAGTTCTGAACAACATTAAATGATAAGTCAAAAGAACTACTTTCAATCGTAACACCACGGTGTTTTAAGAACATCTTAAATTCTTTATCTAGTTCTTCAACAATAAGTTGTTGTAGTCTTTCACAATATTTTGTAAATCTAAACTCTTGTATCATTGCTGTGCCAGTTCTACCATCGTTAAATGCAGAACCATTTGCATCCATACCACCCAAATAACTTGGTGGAACACGCAAACCTCTTAATAGTTTATCGTTAAAGAACTTCAAGTCATCAATCTGACCTAAGTTCTCACCACCTGGCAGTGTTTCAACTTTAGAACCACGACCTTCAGCCGTTTGAGCAAAGAAGTAATCTTCCATAATTGATAATGGATTGTATGCACTATCAACAACGTTAGCACCACCACCAGTTTTAGATGGGATTCTACGTTGATGAATTTCATTCTTAATACGTTCTAAGTGTTGACGTGCTTTATGAGTTGGCATATCACCAACATCAATATAAAATACTCTACGTTCTGGCGCACGTTGTACACGATAGATAATGATAGAGTCTTCTAGTAATTCTTTTTGCTTATATACTTTAAATACAGGCTCAAGCATACTTGTGCCGAAAGGCCAGTATTGGTCGATACCTTCACTTAAAGATACATGAATAACATGCTTGGCATCAATTGCCGTTGTAGTCACATCATGTGCGAAACGTGAACCTTCTGGAGCACCAGAAGAATAACTTTGTTGCATACCAGCAGTTGAGTTAGGAATACCCATCTTTTGGTTGCCTGTCTGTGATAATTTAACTGTGTCTGCTGTAATGTTAAGACTTTGCATATTGATGTCTAAATCTTTAATATAATATGCTTCAATCTTTTTACCTTTGCCTTCATTTACAACAACTTTTTCAACTTTTGATGGATTTACCCAATATAGTTTATATGTTTCTGGGTCTCTTACGAATAATTGGTCACCATATTTGACTGTATTTCTAAAAATTCTAAAAATACGTTGATTCATTTTATTCATTGAACACCACTGACGTAGTGATTTTTGAAGAACTTCGTTTTCAGTAAACGATGGGTCATCATTGTATTGAATGTTAAATGGTAGTTTAGTAGTTTCACTAAACAACGTGGAAAATTCTGCGATTGTGTCTAACGCCGCATTAACTTCTGAATCCATGTCCATTTGGTCATATTGCCCATATCTTTGGGCTCTATTGGGTTGTCCCATATAGACTTCTGGTAGCCAACTGCTATATTTTGAACTCGAAGCATTGTTTGATGCTGGTCCAGATTCTACGGATGGGCGCGGAACACCATCATATGTTTTAAAGTACTTTTTCCAAGTCATAATTTTATCCTAATTCTATTTATATTAACATATCCTGTGTTCATTGTCAACCCTATCCTATATCTAATTCTCACCCAACTGATTTAAAAGTTGTTGAAGTGCGCCCAACGTCTTGTCTAGAGTTAATTTGAGTGAATCATCTAAGGCATTTCTATTATCAGGATTAAGCGCCCGAGTATTAAGCAGTGTTTGTACAACTGATTCAAACTCTAATTTTCGTGCTTCAATATCAGTTTTTGTGAGTTTGTCCTTATTATCTGTAAGTTGCTTAATCATGGCAGCACTTTTGTTAGCAAATGCATCTACTGAATCTTGATTTTTTGTACGGTTGGTGGTGCCTGCCGATTGATTTGTGAACTCAGATGCAGTTATTATATCGGCATTATCTGCATTGCCAAGTGATAATATTGTTCCCGAAACCTCAGCAACTTTCAACATCTGTCTTGCAAACCAACTTAGTGTTCTATCAGTTGTAGTTCCTACATTATTCATAGTATCGATTAAATTTCCACTTGCTTGTAATGAGTCTGCCGCTTGTTCGGCGAATTTTCTCTGTGTTTCTGTTAGAAGTTCCATATTTTTAGTAAATCCAGGCATAACATCGTTCATCGCTCTCTCCATCGCATTTGCGGCCTGTAGTTGTGCGTCTCTGAATTTTACAACTGCGGAATCTTCTCTACCGCCAGCAGATATACCTTTTGAGATATCAGACATATTTTGTGCTAGTTCATTCATTTGTGCCAACTGAACTAAAATTCTTTCATCTGATATTGCTAATCCTCTTGAGGCTCCTCCACTATAACGTTCTAATTCACGTGAAACAAATTCAGGCATGCTTGTTGCCATAAAACTTTGAAATTGTGAATCACCGCCATTTTGTAATTGTGCCGCGGCTTCATTAACAAATTTTATCATTTCCATTCCTAGTGGAGTCTGTGAAGTATCTTGAAATTGACTTGTCAACTGAAACATCTGGTCAGAACCTGCTCCCAATCTTGCGGCTAACAAGTCTGTTAGTGGATTATCAACACCACCCATCATTTGCATTGCATTTCTAACTGAATCTTGTGTTGCCTTATCAAGCGTTAATAACATACCCTTTTCAGCAAAGCCTAGGCTATCCTTCAACAAGTTCGCCGCGTCTTCCATTGAAATTTTTAATACATTTGAAGTTGCTTGAACATTAGACATGAAACTATCCATTCCATCTCTTAATTCTCGGTCAGACCTTCCTTGAAGTTGACCAGCGACACGTAACGTGTCTAAATAATTTCCTGCAATGCCGGCAACTTGACCGAATTCCATTGCAAATTCTTCCATTAGTCCACCTGGTCCCCTAGCCATACTATTAACAAAGTCTAACGTACTCTTTACACCCAACACGCCAACAGTTTTTGCAAAATCTTTAGTGAATTCTGCGGCCATACCAAAAGTAAATCCAGTATCACTAACTGTTTTTGCTACTGAAATGAATCCGTCATTGAGAGAATCTAATCCACCTAATAAACCTGATGTACGAAGTTCTTCTGCAAAATCAAATCTCTGTTCGAATCCGACTTTTGTAGCCTCTTGAACAGCCTCTGCCATTCCAAGAACTGAGGCTAATGCCGCCGTCATTTTTTCGTAGCCTCTTGCTTGTTTTTCACCTTCAAGTGTTTGTACTGCCTCTTCTTTACTAAGACCGGCTTGCATCAGTTGTTTTAACTGCACTTCTGCTTTTCTTTCTTCTCTGGCATTCTTTACTATTTGGTCAGTCAGTCCATCTACTCCCATTACGATACCTTGAAGACCTTTGAGATGTCTACTTAAAACGCCTTGAGTTTGAGTATTCTGGGCTTGTTCCTGCTTTTGGCCTCTAGTGACTTTGACTCCATTCTGTCTAAGTTCGTCACCAACTTTCTTAAGTTCTTTTGAAGACAGAGACCCACCACCCTTTACTGCATTGAGTAATTGAATGATTGAAGCATTTTGTGTCGAAATTTGTTTTAATGTTCCTGCAATTTTCGATGCAGTAGCCTCAGTAGACCACTGGGCAATACTGCCACTTATGCCCGAAATAAAAACATCTTGTTCGTCTGCCATGAAAACCCTCTAAATTATGTTATAAAACTACGTAGTTATTCTCAAAGATAAATAATTAAGATAGTTATGTATATACTTAATTATTAACTTATTATACTGTATTTATCAAAGGACAAACAAATGAACACCAATGAGAACCCATTATCAAAATATTTCCGTAAACCGGGAATATATGTACAAATTCCAACCGGTGGCAGATTTAATCCAGAAATAGAAAAAACTGTATTGGACGAGTTGCCTATACTTCCGATGACCGCAATTGATGAGATATCAATGCAGAATCCTGATGAACTACTTAACGGCGAGGCACTCGTAAACCTCATCAAAAGTTGTGTTCCAGCGATTCCCAATCCAAGAAATCTATGCAATGTTGATGCTGAAATGATATTTCTTGCAATCAAATATGCAACATATGGCAAAGATGTAGAACACACGCACACTTGTTCTGAATGCAAAGAGAAGGCAGATTACAACATAGATATCAATCATATTCTTGAAAAGTTTCCAGATATTACTGAAATTCCAGCAATTGAACATGAAGACCTAAAGATATTTGTAACTCCGCCAAAATTAGACAGTCTAACGAGACTGGCTCTAATTGAAGTAGAACAAGCCCGTATATTAAACAAAATCAAAGAAACAGCAGAAGGCGTTGAAGGTGATGAGGTAGAAATGGCAAAACAATTTGCTATTAGTTTCAGAAAAGTATCAAGACAGAACATAGACCTATTAATGAGTTCTATCGATAGAATCGAAACACCTACCGAAGCCATTATTGACAAAAATGTCATTATGGAGTTTATGGAAAATGTTCCAACCAACATTGTTTCTAAAGTAAACGAGGCAGTGGGTGTTGCAACACCAAATTTAAAGGACATATCAACGTTCGAATTTACTTGTGAATCATGTAGTCACAAAGAAAAAGTAACGTTTGAATTGAATCCTGTAAATTTTTCCTCGGCTGGTTAAAGACTGCCAGCGACACTGAAGTAACAGAGAGACAAGAGTCTTATAAGAAATCACTTGAATCTCTACACAAAAATCTGTACAAACTGTCTTGGTATATGCGAGGTGGCGTCAGTATATCTGAAATCCATGATATGCCCGCTAATCATATAAAATATCTAAATGAGATAGTAAGTGACAACTTTGAGTTGAGCAAATCTGCTGGCGTACCTATTTTATAAAAAATACAAAAAAAGTTACAAAAAGGGTTGACATCTCTTTTTCATTATGTTAGTATGGTCAACATAACTAATACAAATCGATTCAAAAACCATTTTTAATTCTAATACAACTCCCCCAAAGGCTAATAATGATTCTAATAAAACAATACATAGTGGAACTGTTAGTCGGGTTGCCGACTCGGGATTGAGGGCGTATATTATACATACGTTCGGATAAGTTGGGTGAACTCCGACACTGCTTCTCGTAAACCACACAGACTGTTTGTAACATAAAACATTTGTTACTCTAAAGGTAATGAATGACTAGTATTTACCGTACAGAAATGTACACACCGCTGGTAGATTAAAAATACTACCAACTTTGATTAAGTTTTATTCTATGTGGATTAATCAAAGTGCCGTTGGGTCGAAAGACGCAATACTAAGTTAAGAGGGAATCGCCAACCGACCTCGCCGTAACTAGCGGCTAACTTAGACATGGAATCTGATGAACTTGACAAGTATCAGCGATTGCCCCATGGATGGGCAATTGTGTCTTCCAAACTGACAAGCGAATAAACAATAAATAATATTTAAATGGAATAAACAAATATCAAGGAAATCTTCTTTGAGTGGAACGAAAAGAAATTTCCGAAGATATTAGGTCTTTAGACCTATTAAAATGAGAACACCATGAGTGAATGGACATATAAAAATAAAGTTGTAAATGAATTACCTGAGAATGTTGAGGGATTTGTATATCTTATTACGAATCTTACAAATAACAAAAAGTACGTAGGTAAGAAGTTAGCACGATTTAAGACTACTAAACCACCTCTTAAAGGAAGAAAGAATAAAAGACGTGGTTATAAAGAAAGTGATTGGAGAACCTATTGGGGTTCTTCTGACCATTTAAATGCGGACGTAAAAAAATTAGGTCCCGATAAATTTTCACGTGAAATTCTACACTATTGCCCGAGTCGAGGCGCATTAAGTTACGTAGAAGCCAAAGAACAGTTTGACCGTAGAGTACTTGAAACAGATGAGTACTATAATGGTATTATCAATGTACGAGTGGGAAGTTCGAAAATTCTTACTGAGTATCTAAACAGCGTTAAGAAGAAAGTATAGGCGCTAACAGCCACTGATAGATTCCTATCCCATCAATCAATAAGAAAAACATATTCTGTACAATCAGAGGCTTATCTTTAAGTATCAAAAAAACGTAGATAGCAATTATATGTCCTGTTGCAAATAAAGGAAATGCATATTTGGATTCTGGAATATTCAAAGATATTAAAGTACCAGCACATACAAACATGAATGTTGCTGACCATTTTATTTTTTCTATTGTTCGTGGGGATAACATTATTCTACTCTCTAAACCGTGATATCTATATTTAGGTAAAAGAAAAACCCTGCACCATTTCTGATACAGGGTTCTCCGCCTTACTCCTTTTTGTGCTTTTTTCAGTGGTACGTTAAGGTCTAACCCACCCACTCTCTTTAAGAGAGCAAAGCAACAAGTACCAGTGTCGATGAGAGAGGTTTAGAGGAGACATAGGCACCCGTTGATTATATAATATTAACATACTGGACTATCAAAGTCAAGCGATTTTGTAACTTTTTTTACATATTGTTCTTTTTTTCTTGGATTTCTGCTCTACGTACCTTTGTAAGTTTTCCAATATCGCCTAGTGCTTTTCTGGCACGAGCCGCTGAGGCTTTTACACCTTTTTCTTCAAACTTGGCATTTTCTGCCTGATATGTTTCAATTGCTTCCATAATTTGTGCGTCTGTACTCATATTATTACTCCTTTATTGTGGTGGTAGTTTCCTCCTCGTGAGAAAAACTTGTAAAACCATTCTCTTTTATTACATTTAGAACGCTTTCGACACGCCCTTGCAATTCGTCTTTGTGTGAAATCAAATACACACTTCTATTTCCATCCCTTGCCATCTTCTTAAGAACAGCAAGTGATGATTCGACACCATTGGTGTCCATTCCGCTATCTATCAATTCATCAACAAATAACACGTTAATTGTGCTGTATAATGACTCGAAAATGTCACGGAAACTCCAACTTAAACCTAAAATAAGTCTGTTTCTTTCACCTCTACTTAGGTTATCAAAGTCTAAATCACGACCTAATTCAGTAATTTCTACTGTTAAATCGCTCTGGAATACAACATCATGTGGTAATCCCAACTTATCTAAGTAATGTGCTAGGCGAGAATTTAAGTAACTTAAGTTCTGGTCTATAATCTTTTTACGAATAAAACTATCTTTATTAGTTAGTAGTTTCAATAAGAATTCTTGGTGTTCCTGTAAAGAAACCAACGAATTCATGTGTCCGTAGTCTACTTCTTCCAAGGCACTATCACGCATATCTTCTATTTGTTCTGCGTATGGGTCCTCAGTGTTCTTGTTTAGTTCTATTTGTTCTGCTAATTTCTCTACAGAAGATTGATGTTCGTATGCATCAGATAATGTACTATAGAACGTAGCAGGTTTTTTACCAATATCTCCAATACTTTCGATTAGAGTGTTATGTTCGGTTAACGAAGTTTCATTAGTAGACAGTTGTTCTGTCGCTTCGGTCTTCTGTGTACTTTTGTTTGTTAGTATCTCACCTTGTTTCTCATCGTGTATTTCTTGACCACACGCATGGCATTTATGTTCTTCGATTAGTTTTATTTCATTATCTAATCTTTCTATTAGTGCAGTTTGTTTTGTATTGTCAGCCTCGATACTATTAATCCAAGAAGTAGCAGTAGATTTAGCCGCCAAATTTTCATTATATGTAACTAACAAAGCATGGTTCTTTAATTCACCTTCAATGTCTACATGCGACAATGATTCAAGTGCGGACTCTAATGTTTCTAAGTCTGTTTGTTGTTTGTTACTCCAAACTTTCTGTCTACGTTCGATATCTTTAATACTTTTTAGAATACGAGCATTTGTGTCTTCTTTAGCCTTAAGTGAATATTCTTCTTCTTTGATTTGTTCTTTTGTGTTCTTTGAAATCTCTTTAAGTGCATCTGCTTTACGAGAGAGTTCTGTAATTCCTAGAAGTTCTTCGATAAGTTCACGTTGGTCACCAGCACGTAATGCCAGAAATGGCTCAGTGTATGTATTCAGTGCAACAATGTGTTTGAACATTGCATGAGAAAGACCAATGATACTCTCTACTTCAAATTGGGTCATTCGCATTTCACCTTGACCAGCATTCTCTACATCATTATCACCAAGTTCCATGCCATCACGCATGAAATGAAATACATTAGGAGAACGACCACGTTCAATGCGATATTCATTTCCGTTGTATGTGAAATCAACAGTAACCATCATGCCTTTGCCGTTAGTCTTGTTAATTAGATTGTTCTGCTTAATGTTTGTAAGTGCTTTACCATATAGTCCATACGATAACGCATTGATTAAAGTGGTCTTACCAGTTCCATTACGAGAACCATCCCCACCCAAATCGATGTTGTTACCCAAGACTAAAGTCAGTTCATCTTGGTTTAATGTTACAGCCTGAGTAACATTACCCACACTCATAAAATTTCTTATTGTTATATTCTTAATTATTAACAAACTTATACCTCTCTTGCGTACGTTCCATATTGTATCGGGTCAATCGACAATTCGTTGACATTGATATACTCTGGTTGATTGATTGCCCATACTACTAACTCTGCAATGTATTCGACATCAATCAGTTTTCTATCAGGATGTTTCTTTATCACACTTGGTGTTGTTAAACTTCCTGGTGAAATTAGTGTTGTTTTTATATTACTACCACCCATTGCTTTATAAGTTAAATCTCTATTGTAAGCCTTGAGTGCTTTCTTCTCTGTTGGGTATCTCCATGTTCTACCCTTTACACCAGTGTCAGCAGTTGACCCAATGTTTATAATATGTCCTTTTCTATCTGCTTCTTCCATAGCATTGTATACCGCTTCAACAATCATAACTTGTTGAAACTTCCAGATTGCAGAATTGTTAATGAAGATATCAAATTCGCCCTCGATATACTTCTCTGCCAATTTTTTCTGACCTTCGCTGGTATCTAATTGATACCCATTACTCCTGCTGGCTGTTTTATATTCAATATCAGGCATTGTGTCAAATAGATTACACATAGCCTCACATAAGCCATACTTTCGGCTCCCAGTAATTAGTATCTTTCTCATAAATTATTATAAATTTCAATAAGAACGTTCCTGTCAAAACTGCCAGTATCATCTAGTGATGCTAACTGCGAAACGACAATCTCGTCTATTGTTTCGAAATGTATTTCAGCACCAGTGTCGTTTTCATGTTCATTACTTTTGACTGGTACTAATGTTACATCTCGCAACTTGTATGTTTCTACAAATGTATCCTTAATAAAATTTGCTTCTTCGTAAGAAATATCTATATCTAGTGTTATTTTTACGTTTGTTTTTGGTAATAGATATTCGTCTGGTGCATCTAATAACTTTGATAGTGCAATCGTTCTGTATTTTGGTGCATCTTTCCAAGTAAAGAACTCTGGTTCTTTATCCCACTCTAAGTACATCCAACCTCTATCATCATCCCAATTGTCTGAGAAGTTATGAGGGAACGCATTACCAATATAAATTACATTGTCTTTTACTTGACGTTTGTGAAAGTGACCAGTGAATACATAATCTTGATGTTTGAACATACTGCCCTTTAGTCCACCATGGTCGGGCATTTCTATCATTGCATTGAGTTGAAATGTAGGTAATTCTAAATGAGCAAAAATGTATTTTGATTCTATTTTAGGAACTTTTTTCCATTCATCACCGACTAACCATGGAACAATAGCAACATCACCTTGTACGAGTGTGTCTCTCACTAAGACTATATTAGAAAGGTCATCAATGAATTCCATAGAATTTACATCACGGGTTTCACGATAGAATAGGTCGTGATTGCCCAAGATGACATAAACTTTTTCGAATGCTTTGCTTAGTCTACGTAGACCAGCAAGACTATATTTCATTGTTGATATGTTTAGACTTGACCTGTTGTGGTGCCAATCGCCTAAGAATATACAAGTTTCGCAATCTCTTTTCTTTGCGTCCTCGATAAACCAATCAACGAAATCTAAACAGTCTTCATTGTGTTGTTTTGCATTGTTCTTTAGACCCCAATGGATATCTGTAAAACAAGCGGCTTTCTTAAATAGGTTATTAGTCATTGTCGGCATAAATCTCTTTAATGGTTTCTGTTGGAATAGCATCGTCTGTAATTTTTGTTTTTACGACTTTCTGCCAACGCTCCTGAGATTTCATTTCGTGTGCCAGTTGTCTTGTCCAACTTGGCGCCTGCCCTGCTTTTTCGAGCAAGTCATCACGTATGCCTTGATTTTTCTTTTCTATATTAAGTACACGAGTGAATGAATTGTTCACTACTGTTGTGTAGTAAGCAAAGGGATTATCACTCTTATCTTCGTTAAATTGTAGTCCAATTTGTGCCAATTGTAGCAATGCTTGTCCACGCATTTCATCAATATATGTATATCCACGCCAGTTTGACCTCTGAGAGTATCTTTCTACGAGTTTAATATACATCGTTGCCAACACGGCTGTAATTTTACCAGAACTTAAATCAAATTCTTTCTCTTTGTTGTAATGTGAAATTCCTACTTCATTAAGTTTTCCATCTACATATGTGTGATGGGTGAATGCAGGAAATGGTAATTTTACTTTGTGGTCTGCTGGTGTCTTTGGGTTTGCTTTACGACCCGGTTCATCGGGTATATGGTCAAATCCCATTACACGGAATATAATCTCGTCTTCCGTAAAAGAAGTAGGGTCAACTTCAAAATCTACCTGTTTCTTCTTTTTATCCTCATTAGCATCCCAAGCCAATTTTTGCAAACGTTTTGCTTTGTTTTGTCTTGCTTGTTCTACTGCATCAGGGATTTCTTTAGTTGAATACAGTATCATATCATGCTGGTGATGTTTATCTCTATCTTCAAACCAACAATAGTTTGACTTAGAGATATGTATCTGTTTCAACATATCCTTGTTATTTAAGTAGTTTTGTCGTCTTGCCATAGTCTATTCTCCTAATATTACAACAATTATAACATAAAAACCCAACGGTTGTCAACCATATAAACACTATATATAGTAAAAACTTCCTAGTCCAGAAACTTCGCATATAATAGAACGATAAATACTGTTATAAAGATTTAGGAGAAAAGAGTTATGGCAAGTCCATATTATACAAAACAACCAGTATACTTAGAAGACCCTAGTGGTAGATTTGATAACATTTTATCAAATAAAAGAGATTTAGGCCCAGCCGTTGTAGGTCCATCAATGACCATTCCTGGCGAGTGGGTTGAGGTGCCTGGTAATAATAGTTATAGGGCTCCAGGACAAACCTTTGATTTGGGTAGTTCACCGGGAGAGACACGCAGTAACTTAGAAATTCATGGACCTACTAGACTTAATTTTCCGTATACGCCCACTACTTCTATAATCAATAGTGCAAACTATTCGTCTTATGACTTGACACATAGTAACTTTCAACAACGTGCGTTTGATAGTCATATGAATATGGAAATCAACATAACAGCACCAATGATTGTAAGAAGTGAAGAAGAAGCATTGTATGTATATAAGGCGGCAACATGGATTAGAAGTACGATGAAGATGTCTTGGAAGAATGACGTAGACCCTGGCATGCCACCACCGATATTGCGATTTAACGCACATGGAATATATGAAGATGTGCCTTGTGTTGTTCGTGACTTTACGTGGAACTTAGACTCAGATATAGATTATATAGAAATACAAGACCCAACATCAGACAAATTCAAAGTAATGAGAGTGCCAGTTACAAATATGTTTGTATTGACCTTATCAGTTACTTACTCACCTAAGAGTATAAGAGAGAACTTTAGTGTTAAAGATTATCTTACGGGCAATTTAAAGGACAAAGGCTATGTATAAAGAAGAATCACCATGGAATAGAACAGGAATCATAGACGAAACTGTACTAGATATAATGAAAAAGAGATTTATCTATAAAGACCCATTTGATGCATATTACACGATACCTCAAGAATTTGACGAACGTCCAGATTTGTGCAGTTATAAGATGTATGGTACTGCGAAGTATTGGTGGATATTTGCCACTAGAAATGCAGATATTATAATTGACCCTATTAGAGATTTTTCTGCAGGAACCGAGATTAGAATCCCAAGCAAAGATAACATAGCAAATATGGTGTAAAATAATGGACAATACTATTTCGGCTACGTTAAAAGATGTTGTAGATAAGCATGAAGGCTTCTTAGAAAATCCTCTTGATGTCTATGATTCTTACACATACACCCTAGAGTGGTTTGTGTGTGACCGTAAAACAACAAGAGAGTTTCAAGAACAAGAAGCATTTAATATGGAGACAATCGTCTCCGACGGATGGCCACGTCTAACTGATAATGCTATAACAATAGCAAAAACTGGCGTTACTACCGAATTCACAGTGGCAGATTTGACTGTAGAGGCTGTTGGTGTGGGTAATGGAGATTATAGTAAGATTGCTGGAACAGCCGATAAGTTAAGTTTCACTGTTACCCAAGTTGGCAATACAAGTCTAGCAAACAGTTTACAAACTGTGGTTGCATTGTGTGGATTCAGTTCTATTACTGATGCTGAATATTTTATTAAAATAAATTTCGTAGGTCACGGCACACATGCGAAAAAAAAGAAACTTTCTCAAACAAAGGTTATACCATTTAAAATCGTAAATTATCAAAACTTAAATACTACAACTGATGCAAGAGGAACAACAACGGTCATTAGTGGACAAGTTCCGGCCGATAAAGTTGTAATGGACACTGATGTTGCGAAGACCCAACATGGATTCAGTTACAAAATAGCCAATAATTTAGAGGCATCATTGACCAACTTTTTTGCAAAATTAAACAAGTCTATTGAAGATAACGACAAGGCGCTTCTTGAATCTATGAAACACACATATGGTTACCAGTTCTCTGACCGAGTTAGAACTTTAGGATGGAACAACAGCGGTATGCCTTCAGAACATTCTCTCAATGTCAACAAAAACATGGTCCCAGTCGCAGAAGGCAAAAATCAGGCTGAACCTGCAGAGGGAATAGGACCTGGAAATCATATCTATAGTATTGTAGAAGAATTGTGTAGTGTATCTACGTTGATTAAAAAAGAAATTGTGTCAGACAATCCAGGATTTACAAAAGTTCTAAAAATAACTCCACATTTGCTGATTAAACCAGATGGATATAATCCTGTCAAAGGAACAGAAGCATATGATGTTTTATTCTTTATAGACTATGAAGAAAAAGTCGTTGTTCATAATATGCCAGACCAATTAAACAAGATAAGAAATAGTAGAAAAATGGTTGAAGACATGTTTGCAAACGGACACGTAAACAAGAAATATGAATATCTTTTTACTGGAAGAAATGACCAAATATTAGATTTCAATATTTCATTAGACGCAGAACTAACAAAAATATTTTCAACACCAGACGATATTTGGGCATATGAGCATTTTAAAAAAGAGGGAAATCAGAGTATAATACTAGACGAACATCATCAAGAACTGGTTGACAAAGCGAAAAATAATTTTGAGAAATCAAATAACGAATATTTAAAACATCAAACAAGAGCAGATAGTTTAAAAAAAGAATTAACAAATTTAGAAGATGATTATAGAAATAAAATAATAACGGAACTCTCAAACCAGCGAGGTGGTTTATCACCTATGGGAATAGAGCGTGCCTTTGGTGACAAATCACTAGAACAATTGATGAATGAATATTCTGTAGTAGATGAGGTACAGGAAACTAAAAAGGGTGGTTTGGTGAATGGGAGCCCTGGCGCTAAGCCTAGAACAATCACAACAACAACTACAATGATTGGCGAGTTGAATATTACTCATATGAAATCAAATTTGAGTAAAAAAGAAAAAGCAGTTAACGAAGCACAAGAAAAAGCGAAGAAATATGAAGGTGTGGCACTTAGAAAAGAAAAATTTGCACAAGATGAATATTCAAACGCTATTGCTTCTAAGTTGAATACGAACAACCTAAACTTTCAAGAAGTAGGAAGCAAAGTATTCACTGACATTCGAGATATAAATCCTGACGGCAAAAATCTTATACTTGCTGAAGAACTTGGAGAAGATTTAATAAATCGTCTATCCAATTCAGATTATGAAATTATACTTAAAGCACAAGCAAATAATCCAGTCACATTCAGAAGATTAATCCAGGGGATGGAATCAGATTCTAAACCAGTCGCTATAAGTCAAGGAGATGAAACAGAGATTGAGTTAGCGAGAGAAAAATATTACGAAGCAAAGGGTGGTAAGTTGAGCATGATATATGCAGATATGACCATCAAGGGCGACCCTTTTTGGTTAGAAGGATATATACCACCAGCAAAAGAAAAAGAAGTTTTTGGCGATAAAGGCAGTGACTTGAAATGGAATATACATTCAAAACTTAATGGATTTCCTTATCTAGTATTAAAATCGGGTGTCGCAAAGGGCGTTGACGAAAATGAAAACATTAAGACTAGAACACTTGTCTTTAGTTTATACGCAGTAAGAAGTATCACAAGTAATTTTACGAATGGCATGTTTACTCAAAACTTAAGCATGGTAAAATGGACTGAAGCAGAACAATTTACATCTGAGGCTGCCGAGAAAGTTGGAATGGTTGAAGTTGAAGGGAACACAAATTCGCCAGGACATCCATCTAATCAAGGTGGAGTACCCATCGTTGATACAGAAGTAAAGTCTAACTATACAGGACCAACATACACTGGTTCAGATGGCGTTGAACGAGACGGCTTTGGACGTGATATAAATGGATATTACTATGTAGAAGGTCCAGGAAAAATGGAACCGATTGAAGTGACTCAGGAAAGAATGCAAAACGCTATAGCGGCAGAAGGAACTTTACTAGAATGGCTAGATGAACACATCGTAGTACCATCAAAAGAATATTTAGTAAAGAGAAGTGATGAAGCAGAGGCGAAAGAACTTGACGCTTTAAACAACAAATCAGAGAGTATTAAAAACAATCTCAACAAGATTGATACTCCAGTAATTAACTTCGTTAATGATGCACTTATTAGACAAGCAGAAGCGGCACATTATCTTTCGGACTATAAACGTGCGAAAAAAAGTTGCAATAGTGGCAACCAATCTTATTGTGACCAAATAAAAAATTCTCAAAATGACATCTTAGCGCCTTTCGGACTAACTACAAACGATGTAGGAAAGTTAGGAACAGCAACAACAATTAATAATGCGATTAACACATCAATAGCCGGTGGGGCAGTCGTGACTGCACATGAAGTTGCAATGTGGCAACATACTGCTGGAATTTCTCTTAACATTACTGGACATGACCCAGCAGATATAGAACGTAAAGTTAGAGAATTAACAAACGAAAGAACACCAACATATCAGTTTAGTTCACTACCAATGGGAGCAAGCCTAGACAATGCTGTTTTGAATGAAGAAGTGCTACTTAATACTGAAGAAACAGAAGATGTAGTTATTAATGGAACTCCCGACACGTGGGATGAGAAAAAAGCATATGACGACCAAATAAGATATCCAAATTCAAATAACGATTGGAAAAATACTTTTTGGTTTAAAAAACAAGTTGATGAAATTGTAGATGAATCTTGTCCTGAGAAAAAATTTAATCCGAAGACAAGAAGATTAGAGTGTACTGGAATTAAAGAAGGAACACTAATTCCGGATGAAGTAAGTGCAATAAATTCTAAAGCAGGCGAACTTAATACCATCTTACAAAACACAGAATTGTCGGCCGAAGATATAGAAAGACAACAAACGTGGACAAGTGATGCATTTGAAATGCTTAACACCAAATTAAATAAGAAAGACTTAATTATAGGTAATACAGAAAATAAAGCCATGAAATTTGCTTTAAAAGATACAATTAATTCTTCTGTAGTGGTAGATTCACTCACTGATGACGAGTATCAAAAAGCCGCTGGTTTAGTTGAAGATATCAATGCTATCAATTCGTCAGCAACAGATGGAAGTCATCGTAGTGACTTGACCACTGCTGCCTATGTCGGTCAACTTCAACATGAATTAGAGACCTTATCAGCAGACGCAACTACATCCAGTACAAATCTAAATTCATATTATTTTGATAATGCATATCGAGATGTAGAAGTTAAAAATCTACAAGAACTTGAATTACAGATGGCAATAAAGGACCTTACTCTTCCAGCAGAAACAATGACTGGCGTGGCAACTATAGTAAATTCTGGAACTCCAACTTATATTCCAATAAAAAATCCAGTTGACCAAATTGAAGTCGACCAAGCACCAATCTTGGTAAAAACAGGCATTAATACTGCGGACATTATATTGCCGGGAAGTTTAAAATCAAGATATTCTAAGAATTATGCTGGTGAAGGTATTGGTTGGGCATATGCAATGCAGAATCCTGATAAAGTATCTCAATATAATGAGGCTAAAAAAATATACAAAATACTAGTTAGTAGTGATATTGGAGACATGACTACGGTAACTGATGATTTGGGCAAGGACTTTAAAGTTAAAGACTTTAGTAATATTGCACCAATTACATACACTGATGCAAACGGAGTTTCACAAACAATTAGTAATCCTAGTGCATATTTTGGTATACACACGACTACATACAATGATATAAATCCATCATATGCAAGTGACTATAATGTTTTAATGGGAAAAGTTGCAGATTTATTTCCAGATATCATATCAGGACAAAAGAGCCAACTTATAAATGGCAAACTTCCTAAAGATAATGATGGGTCACTTATGTTAACATTAACAGGCGATAAATTTTATATTGACAAGTAATAAAGGAATTTAACTATGGCAAAAGAAGGAAAATTAGTTGGACAGTTTAGGTCTGCCGCGGCAAACGAAGCATCTCCTATTACTAAGAAATTAGGTAAAGGTATATTTAAAGCCATAACTGTAACAGAAAATTCAAAGGGCGAAAAATTTATTGACCCAACAGGCCAAGGTAGAGTTGCCGCATATATTCCTTCATTAGGTGAAAATGGAGAAGACCCAAGATTTTTTAGACACGCACAAACTGGTGCATTGTTTAATGTTCCAGACAAAACGGGTATTACACTTCTTGTCTTCTTTGCTGATAGTGGTAGTTCAACCGAGGGATTTTGGTTTGCAACATCAACTGATGTAGTTGACATAGTTAGTGGTGGTGCTTCTGGAAAAGCAAAACCCGAAGAAGGTTCTGCAATCGGCACAGGTGTTTTTGCTGATATTCAAACAATGAAAGTTCACAAAACCCAAGATGAGGTAGAACTGGATGATGCAACAATATCAAACAGTGCAACAAATAAAACAGTTGCCGACCAAGGAACATATAGTGATTCTCTAAGAGGAACAACAACTACAACTCCTCGTAGAGATGCCGCATATGACAGAACACAGCATTCTAAAGTTATGGGAATTAAATCATCAGGTGGGTCTTCTTTCTCTATAGATGATGGAAGTGTCGGTGATGACGGAACAATTCATCCCGAGCAAATAAGAATAACGACTTCTTCAGGTGCTGGAGTTATATTAGATGGCGGAAACGATTTTATTTACGTTGTTAATAGTTCTGGTTCTGGATGGGTAGAGATTGGAGCAAGTGGCGAAGTTATGGTATACGCAGAGGGCTCGTTAAATATGAGAACCGAGAAAGACTTCAATGTTAGAGCAGACAAAAATATAAATCTTGAAGCAAAAGAAAACATTAATATTAAGAGTATTGAAGGCAACACTAAAGTTAATTCAGACAAAGAAATACATCTAAGAAGTAAAGGTAATACAATGTTGCAAACTGAAGCAACTCTTAATGTAAATGTTGGAGTTAATGGTTTTGTAACAACTGGTGGTAAATTACACTTGAATGGTCCAACTGCACCAGAGTCAGAACTTATTTTAGTTACAGAACATCCAGATATGCAAGATTTAGCATGTACAATAGTTAAAGATACTATTGTATCTGAAATGCCAACACACGAACCTTTTGTTAGACCTCATTCTAAAAAATTATCAACAAGCCAATTTGCAATAGATTCTGCTAGTAAAGATGGCAAAGATAAAGCGGGAATAAAATAATGATATACGATAAACGTCCAGGCTCACTACTAAATTACATTCAGTTACCATTGCATGTTATAACTGAGAATGGAACATTCTTGGGAACAGGCTATGATGAAAATGATAAACCTACATACATACTATCACATGTAAAAGTAAATTTAGAAAACGTAAAAGATTTAACATTCTCGACAATGAGCAAAGATGCAATTATATTAGATAATAAACCTACACTCACAGTTGAAAATAACGTAGTTGGTTATAATTATAAAATATCTGATACTGAAACAAATTATGGTTATATTACAGTTGCATCTACCCGAATAGATATTACAACTAATAAAATAACAAAAGGAATGGCAGATTTTATCTTAGAGAAACAATTAAGAAATATTGGTAATGTATTAGAAAAGTTTATTAAAGTTAAAATATCACAACCACATTATGATGCACTCTTATATCATTTCTTTAATGAAGGAATTAGTACTATAGAAAATAGTTCGATTGTTGCACTTATAAATGCACAAGACTGGTACTCAATAACAGACGAAATTCAAAAGAATATAAAAGAGAACGGAAAAGTAAACGAAACACTAGCAAATCAAAAGATAAAAACTGCTAAATTGTTTAGTTTTGTTCCGGGATTTTAACGACTTGATATAACTTTATCTGCTAGACCAAATGCTACGGTTTGTTCAGCATCCAAGTAGTTATCACGTTCCATCGCCTCAGTCAATTCATCAAATGTCTTGCCAACCGTATTGTGAGTTACGTAAATTCCAGTTAATCTTTCTTTCATTTTCATAATCTCATCAACTTGAATCTTCATATCAGTTGCTTGTCCACCTGCACCACCACTTGGTTGATGTATCATTGTACGACTGTTTGGCAATACGTGTCGTTTTCCTTTAGCACCAGCCTGAGCAAGTAATGAACCCATTGAACATGCTTGACCCATCACTGTAGTTGCTACTGGACACTTAATAAACTGCATTGTGTCGTAAATTGCCATACCAGATGTCACTGCCCCACCCGGTGAATTGATGTAAAAGTGTATATCTTTGTCTTGATTTTCTGCTTCTAAGAATAATAACTGGGCACAAATCAAGTCTGCTTGGTAATCATTCACTTCACTAGTCAGAAATATGACTCTTTCCTTTAATAGACGAGAGAAAATGTCGTAACTACGTTCTCCATTAGTTGATTGGTCAACGACCATTGGTACTAGATTTGGCATGAATTGTTATCCTTTGATATAATTAATAGTATTATTTAGTACTATAATAACAGAATTGCATCCATTTGTCAATCTAAAACTACGAATATTAAGTGGAGATAAATACATGTGTAATAAACTACAGAGAAAACAAAGTTATGCCATTATTTACAGGTTTTAGTACCAAAAATGCAAATGCGATAAATCACGAGTTACAAGATAAAGACTTGGTGATTGAAGACCTTATGAATCATATCATGACCCGTAGAGGGGAACGTGTGATGTTGCCTACTTATGGGTCAATTATACACGAAATGATATTTGAGCCACTGACTGAAGAAACAACTGAGTTGATTGAAGAAGATTTAACAGACATTATAAATGATGACCCGAGATGCAGTTTTGTTAGCGTTGACATTACTGAATCAGACCATACAGTAAATGCTATATTACGACTTGAAATATTGCCATCAGGCGAACCAGTAGAGTTGAGTATAGACTTAGCAAGAGAATAAAAGAGAGAATATTATGAGCCAAGAACGTACAGATAATTTATTCGCAAGTGAGAGTTGGACAACAGTCTACACTGCTTTCACTAACGTTAGTCTTAAGGCATATGACTTTGACACAATTAGAGCGGCCCTACTAGACTATACAGCCCAGACTTATCCTGAGAAATTTAATGACTTCATAGCAAGTTCAGAATTCATAGCAATTTTAGATTTAGTTGCATATCTAGGACACAGTTTAGCATTTAGACTAGACATGAACACTAGAGAAAACTTTATGGATACTGCTGAACGTAGAGCAAGTATTCTTCAGATGGCTAAAACTTTAGGATATAATAAGACACGCCCAATTAACGCAAAGGGCTTTATGAAGATTTCAAGTGTCACAACTAACGAAGATGTATTAGACAACGAGGGTGTCAGTCTTGCTGGAAAAATTATCAATTGGAACGACAGTAATAATATAGACTGGTATGAAAACTTTATTAGTATCTTAAATTCTTCTTTCTCTGGAACTACCAAAATTCAAAATCCCACATCTAAACTAACAATCGCAGATGTAGAACATTCTTTGTATGAAATTAACGAAGACACAAGTTCAAAGAATATAACCTACCCATTTTCTTCTAATGTAAGTGGAAAATCTAGACAGTTTGAAGCAGTTCGTGTAAAGATTGATTCTGTAACTTCGAACATCTTTGAAGACGAACCAAATTTAAACAATAATTTTACAATTATAAATCGTAATGATAATCTCGGCTCTGCTAGTGATAGAACAGGGTTCTTTGTTTATGCATGTGCTGGACAATTAGGGTTTCAAGATGAAAACTATACTACGACAATTTCAAACAGAACACAATCGATTACAGATATTAATATATCAAACTCGGATGTATGGGTACAAAAACTAGATTCACAAAGAGCATATGTTTCAAGTGTAGTAAAAGCAGACAATGATACACGTGAAACTGCAATTTATAATGCTTTACGAACTGGCTCTGGAGACATTGTAAGTGTCAACTCAATAGAGAACAACCGAATTGAACTGCATTATCCTGATGGTGTGTTTGGTAATGCCGCAACTGGTGTATACAGAACGTGGTATAGAACAGTAGACAATGAAAACTTTACCGTAAACGCAGATGATATTACAAACGAAGTAATAACAATTCCATATACATCTAGTGACAACAGAACATATAGAATAACTTTAACACTAACAAGTACTAGAGATTTCAGTGAGAACTATTCGGGTGAAACTTATGCAAGTATACGCAGAACTGCTCCAAGAAGTTACTACTCACAAGATAGAATGGTCAACGCACAAGATTATAACGTATATCCATTATCTCTTGGAACTAATATTGTTAGAAAAGTCAAAGCAGTAAATACTTCTTTTGCAGGCAATTCTCGTTTTTACGAGATGGATGATGTTCTCGGACATCACTCAAACTTAAGTGTTACTGGTTCAGACGGCTCATTATTTGTTGAAAATGAAACAATAAAGATTCCATTAAGTTACAATAAACTACAAGGTAACAGTGACAACTTTATAAGAAACGAACTTACTAAAGCAATAAAACATCCAAGTTTTTTAAATTCCTTTTTCCACAAATATAGAGGACTTAGTAGTATTTTAGTTTCTATTGCAAAAAATTACACATATGATTCTAGCAATCATATGAAGATTTCAGCATCAACAGTAACAACAGTTATAAATGAAGGCGACATCTTTGAATTGTCTTCGTTGTCTGGAACTACATATGCAAAAGTCATTGCAGTCTCAGGAACTACTTATACCTTAGACAAAGCAATCAAAGAAAATGGAACCATTGTAAACGTAATAAGAGGACTAAGAACTAAATTTACAGAAGCAGAAGTAACATCAATAAAAACCAAGGTTAATAGTTCAGTCGAAGAAACATTTACAATAAAATATGCAATAAAAACAGGTGAAACAAATATATGGGAATGGCAATTACATACAGTAGCAGGCACTCCATCAGAATGTCACGTAGTGTTCAACTATAGTTCTGGTATTAGAGATAATGAATCAGAATATGTAGCAACATTCACAGGCAAAAAGATAGCATTTGAGAGTAGAGACCAAGTCAAGTTCTTCTATGGCAACACTACAGACGTAATTGATAATGAAACTAACTTATCAACAAGAGATGCAATATATCTAAACTATTTAACAACTGGTGGCTCTACAACTAGTGGATATGGTTCTACTGTGGGCGATGTTGTGACTATTGGACAAGCACCAATATCAAACTCAGCAGTATATAATACAACTGGTGCATCGTTTGATGCAATATTCCAATATACAGGAGCAAGAGAATCATACGAGTTTGCTAACAGTAATCCAGCAGTTTCAGGAACAACATACACTCATTCTTTGATATCACCAAATGGTATTGAATATCCATTAGCACCAAGTAATATAATTGCGCCAACGACAGCATCAGGTAAAATTATTGGTGATGCTACAGATTTAGGAAACGGCATAGACAAACTTCAACTAAGAATTGATGACTTATCAGTAATAACAGGATTATCCACAACTGTAGGGTTAGATAGTCCAGTTACAGCATCTTCGGAAACCAATACTTCTCTTTCAAATGTTACTATAAACTATGAAGGTGAACCAGGAGATATAAAAACTTTAGCAAACGCAGACAGTTCTTTTACAACCATCAGTACTAGTAATCTTAATTCTCTTGGCTTTAAAGGAAAAACATCTTTAAGTTATTTTAATGCGGCTTCAACGAGTAGCAATTTTGTTTTTAGAGACAACTCAGACAGTGCTGAACAAAATGATATGGTAATAACTTACCATGCGGGATTTGACGAATATACGTTTGTGTTGCCTTGGCAAACATCATTCCAAATCAACACACTTGATTCAGATATAGATTTCAAACAATATGCTTACGGAGAATTTTCAATAACAAGTGCAACAGCACTTACAACTAGCAATATACTACTTAGAACTGAAACTGGAGCATTTATTGATAATGACCATATCACAGTTACAAACACTTCGGGCACTACATATAAAGTTGTTTTCTGGACATATGCAGTTACGGTTGGCGCCCTAATTGACGTGTTTATTGGTTCGGCACCAACGTTGTCTGATATTGCAGATTACTCAGTGAGAGTCAAAGCATCATTTGATTTAGCAACACAAACAAATACAACAACAGCAACGTACAAATCTATGGCATCATATGTATATGATGATTACTTGACGGGTGCTGGCTATAAAGATAATACAAAAGTTAAACTATTCGCATCAAATACTGATGACCATCCATATAGTATATTCGATATTACTGCTAGTCAGAAGATTGTATTAGAAAGTTATACAAAAGATAACATAGCATACGAAAGAGCATCAAAGGTCGCAATAGCAGCCGCACAAGATTCGGGACCAACAGACCCAGATTCTTCAGTGCCATCGACTGCTACATTGTGGTTTAATACAACAAACAATACATGGTACAAACGTATCGGTGGTGTATGGAATCCATCGTTTACGTACACTAGTGCGGGTGGAAATGATATAGTATACAACACCATTACTTACTCAGTAAAAGAAGGAATAACTTTCGTTGAAGATACCTTTTCAAGTTTCAGATGGGAACATTATGCAGATGTAGACAAACGAATAGACCCTAGTACAAGTAACATTGTTGACATGTATGTATTAAGTTCAGACTACGTAAGAAACGTTGAGAAATGGATAGCAAACAACTTTACAACTACGGTGCCAGTTGCTCCTAATAATTTTGAATTATCAAAAATAATGAACACAATTGAGCCTAAGGCTGCCATTGCAGACCACGTGGCTTATATTCCAGTAGAGTTTAAATACTTGTTCGGTTCTTATGCTGAAAACGAGAATCAAGCAATATTCAAAGTTATTAAAAGATTAGGTGTAGGATATACTGACAGTGAAATAAAAACAGAAGTATCTAAAAAAGTAAACGAGTACTTCTCGATTGACAATTGGGATTTTGGTGCTACGTTCTACTTCTCAGAACTTGCGGCATACTTACATAAAGAATTAGGAGATTATATCTCAAGTGTAGTAATTACACCAAAATATGCTTCAAATGAATTTACAAACTTATTAAGCATCTCATGTGCCTTAAACGAAGTGTTCATGGCAGTAACAACATCAAACGATGTAAAAATAATAACACAATTAGCACAATCTGAATTAGTAGGCGGATAACATGGCAAAGAAGATTTATGACTTTTTACCAGGGCACCTGAAGAACAGCGAGTTAGAAACAATATTCGACACGACACTTGACCGCGCCTTTTCTTCTGGTAAGATGGAGAAAACAAAAGCGTTCGTTGGTAGAAAAGAAAAAGGAATATTCAAAAGTAGTGATATATATCTTTCTTTTCCATCTACATCATATGCAAGAGACAATTACGGTTTAGAACCAACATTCACAAACAGAGATGCATCTGATAGTGTATTCTATGATGACTTACTGAATGCGACTTATAATAAAGGTGCATTAACAAACGACCACAGACGATTATTTAATAGCACTCTAAACACTGTTGCTCTTCCAATAGACCTAGACAAGTTTGTCAACTACAGTATGTATTACTGGGTATCTCCTGGATTTGACGCTTCAATTCCTGGCTCAAACGATAAACATTATGTCACAATAGAATATAGTGTAGGTTCGTGGTGGAGTGGTAGCAACTCTTGGTATCATTACGATGATATCAAAGCATTGATTACAGATGCAAACTTTACAAAAATATCACAAGCACTAAGACCAATTATTGAATTCGATAAAGATATTGAGTTGAGTACTACATCAGTCGCAGTGTCAACTTCTGGAGAAATACCAACATTCAAATCATACGATTCAAGTAACGCATATGTAAAAGATATAAACATATTTCATTATGTAATTGGTGCTAATTATATAACAGACACAGAATTAGGATTTAAACCTAAACTAAAAGCAGGCGACTATCAAAGTGAATTTGTATTTAATATTGACTTAGATGAATCGTCAACATACAAATATAATACAGATTATAAAAAGTTGATGGTAACTTCAACATTTGACTACAGAAATCTAAGACAAGAAGTAGGTGATAAAATATCAGTTTCAGAAATCGAACTGCTTCAATCACCAAAGAACACAAATGGACAAAATCAAATAGATTTATATGTAAATGGCGATAAGCAAATAGGAAATCACGTATACAACAGCACTACAAAGAAAATCACATTAACCGAAGCAGTTTCTGGAAACATATATGTAGATTATTGTACTGATACTCCAGTAGTTTTTGATGGCGAAACCGTGTTTCAAAGACTTAATCCAGCACTAGAATATAATGTAGACAACACAACATATTATAATACAGAGATGACATATTCTCTTGTTTACGAACACTGTGTTCGTATAATTGAAACGGTCTTCGAATTAACAGGAAGTGCAAATGCGGCCAACAACTACAGAGCAACAGGAACAAACTCAGATAAACTAAGGTTTGCTGATAAAGGTAGTGTTCTTATTAGAAACTCAATAGATATTAAAGAGGCATACTTTGCATTAACACGAGAAGATTATAATCCAATTAAAGCAACTGAATTCTTATCAGGCGCATATAATGGTTACAAAAACAAATTTCTCACAACAGTTCAATCTATAATAGATTCAACTGCAAGTGGAAGCAAGACAGATTTACAGATACTAGAAGAAGCAATTACTACTATTTCTCTTGGAAAACATAAGAGTGTAAGTATTTTTAGAGACAGTATTATGGTGAACTTTGGCGAAGCAAACGCTCACTATCAAGCACTCGATGTTTCTGTTATTAATGGCGCAACTGAACAAGTTATGCCAACGTTTACTAACTCGATATTAAATGACAAAGATATAACTGTTATTTTAAATAATGTTATTCAGAGATTAAATGTAGATTATACATTATCTTCTGGTGCAACAGAAATAAACTTTACAACAGCAAGGTCAACAGGTGATGTAATAACTGTTAGACATTATAGTAGTATAAAAGAAACTTATGTACCGCCAAGTGCAACTTCATTATCAATTGCTCCAGCATACAAACCAGAATCAATTACAGACTCAAGATATAGTCCCTCAGTAGACTTTATTAGAGGCCACGATGGCTCATTAGTTCCAAAATATGGAACAAGAATTGATGACATACTTCTTGCATTTGAAACTTTAATATTCAATAACCTAACAGATAATACAGGTTCTAAATATAATATCATTGATAGTATGAATTATGGAATATACAATAGTGCTTCTAATGATTATACAAATGCTGAAAAGAAATATATTATGTATCCGTTCTTTAAGAAATGGATGATGCGTAATAACATTGACAATCTAAACAATGATGATTTTGATGCAACTGATTATAAGACTTGGAATTATCGTTCTAAGGACGAGAACTCAGCAGGTCATTGGAGAGGACAATTAATATATACATATGGCACAGATAGACCTCTACAAGAGCCATGGAAAGTGCTAAAATATTCACAAAAGCCCACGGGATTCGATACTTGGTATGGAAGTGCAAATTACACATCATCGACCTGGTGGAATCAACTTATAACACAAGAATCATTAACTATTCCTAATCCGGTTGACGGTTCAGGAAATCTAAAAATACCGAAAGATTTATTCTTTGGCGGGGCAATTGATTCATCAGAGATTGCATTGATGGACCAAGCATGGGAATTTGGAGACAATTCTCCAGTTGAACTTGCGTGGACTCGTAGTAGTGAATTTCTCTTTGCTGAATTTGTAGTAATGCTATTAACAAAACCATTTCAGGTTTTATACGATTATAGTACTGAAATGAAAAACATCATTCGCTACTCAAATAAAAACGATGGCATCGACACTGATGTAGTAATTGCAGATAAAGCCAATTATTCATTTAAGTTAGGTTCAAAACTAGGTGGCTTTGTTAACAACTTTAAATTACAAACAGAAAACAACTCATTATCAAATAGTAGATTTACTGATTTGCCAGCAGATAACTTTGATTTATTTGTTCATGCTGGTGTGCCAAATAGAAGTGAATTCTTTAGTGCTATTGTATTAGAAAAGGTATCACTAGATGCTAAACATCCAACATACTCTTTTGGAGATTTATCAACTTACATAAAGGGCGACATCGTTCTGAATTTAAATGATGGTAAATATTATAAAAGAAAAGTTTCATCACTAACAACAAAAGAGACATCCCCTCCTAGTGGAACGTTCTTTGACTATAGTGGGTGGACATTAGTATCACAACCCAAAACTAATAAGTTTGGTTTTAGAGTACATGGATATGATGAGATTAATCCTACATTCTATGCAATGGGATGGGACAAAGCAAGTGGAGAAAAAGCATTCTCAACATCAGGTGACAAACTTACACTACAACAGTGGCAACCTGGTGAATACTATAGAATGGATTCATATATATTATGGAATGATACTCCGTATGTTTGTCTTGCAAATCATACATCTACTTCAATTTTTGATGACAACATTAAAGACTGGAAGCCAGTAACAGAATGGCCTAGAGTTAATAAAGTTCAAGCAGTTGGATATAAAGAATTAGCAAACGACACAGTAAAGAATTATAACTACGGTGACATTTTAGAATCAGTAGACGATGTTGCTCATTTGATAATGGGTTATGAACATTATCTTAAATTAGTAGGATGGGAATTCACTGACACAAGTGAATTTGGTGATGTGATAGATTGGGAAAATCTATTATATAAGTTCCTAGAATGGCAATCAGAAATACACGAGATTGGTGATTTTATCACTCTTACTCCGCTATTAACAGGTGGCAGTTTTGATGCAAACTATGGCGTTGCAAGTGTGACTACTGAAACATTTAAAAACTATTATCGTGTAATAGATTCAGCAGGCAGACTTATACCAAATTCTGAACTTGAGTTTCGCACAGATGGTTCTAAGTTGATATTCAAAAGCACTGTTCCTATCTACGGAATGAAGATGGATATCAGAGATATTGAACATGCATTTGTCGTTGACAGAACTGATAGTTATGAAGATATCATATACGACCCACACACGCATACTAGAAATCTTAGAATGCAAGTAGACTGCAATAGAACTATCGATTGGGATGGAACTATGGCAGTAGATGGTTATATTGTTAACGATAATCAATTAATACCAAACTTCGACACAATGATTGAAGACACACGTTATTATAGAGACACTCTTGTTGACCAAAGTCTTTCAGTTATTAATAATTTAAAATCAAATCACTATGGATATACTACAAGAGCATATCTAACAAATCATGGTGTTGAAAGAGAATCACAATTAGAATTTTATAAAGGATTTTTATCTCACAAAGGAACTAATTCTAGTATTAACAAAATTGTTAATAACAATAGTAACTTTGAGAATATAACACATGCTGATATTTGGGCAGTTAAACTAAGTGACTACGGCCACGAGTCTAATAAATTTACAATGACAAAAGATATTACGGTATCTGATATGATTAAAGCCCCATATCTAGTAGATTATGCAGACCCAACTAAACAACTTTTAGAAGTTTCTGGCAAAAAGAACATAGCACTAAAAACAACAGGATATGTAGATGAAGCAGATGTAAACTACATCACATCAACACACGAATCACTAGTTAACCTAACAGACAGCACATTATATGAGGGAGATGTATCTTGGGTACAAGCAGATATAGATAGAGATTGGGATGTTGTGCGACTAAGTGAAGTAGCAGAAATAAGTTATGTTGGTGAAACATCAGATAACCAATTGTACATTGGAACTACAAATGCAATCGATGGCCAATTTATTAATAAGCCAATTTATTTAAAAATTTCAGCCGCTGAAATAAGTCCAACAATAGGTGGATACTATCTTTTGTCTACTAACGGAACAAAAACAGTAAACGGAAGCACAGTACATGAATATCTAGTATTTGAAGAAGATTTTGAACCTTTAATTGTTGAGATAGACTCAACAACTACTAACAGTGTATTTGTTCCAACTAATGCAGATTCTGGTGTAGAAGCAATCGGCTCAGTGAGCAACCCAGTATTTGCTAGTGGCGAATCGATTTCGATTGATGGTACAACATTCACTTACGCACCGTCGGGGACTACTAGTACTGGAATTACAATTCTAGGTACAGTTGCAAACCCAATTGTGTCTGAGGGCGAACAAGCACGATTTGTCGTTTACAATTCTGGTGGTACAGTTGAAAACGGAACAAACACAACAGTCACATTCTCTGGAACTGTTGCAAGAACAACGGGCGCATTTAGTTCAACTCAAGGCGACCAAATAACAATTGATGGTACGTCATTGACTGTTGATTATAGTTCAACTGACAGTATATCACAGACTACGACAGCAACAAGAAGTTCGACATTAACGACAGGAAACACCGTTGTTATCGATAGCATTACAAAGACAGTTGCAGATTTATCAGTTACAGGCACAGTTACATCGCCAGTGATGACATCGACAAAGCCACTAACAATTAATGGCGACACAGTTACATTAACAAACGGAGATGATTTAGCCGCAATTATAATTGCGATTAACTCGGGAACAACTGAAGTTATAGCATCACAAACATCAAATCAATTGGTTCTCACAACAACAGTTCCACAACTAACTATGACTGGCGGTGTATTGACTGATTTAGGACTTTCATCTACTAACTCATATACAAATTCAAAACTAGACCAGTTAAGAGACGAATTAGATACAATAACTAATATTACTGCCACTATCGATGCAAACAATCGTATGACTATAGCAAGTTCAGGAAGTCAAATGATTATTTCTGGAACAGCATTAAGTGAATTAGGAATAACAGCAGGAACTTATCTTTCTAATTCTAATCCAACACAGGCAAGTGTTGTTCAACAAATAAACGCACTATCTATTTTAGGTGTTACTGCTGAAGTTATAACAGGCACAATAAAAATTACAAGTACAAATCATAATTTAGATATAGTTGAAGTAACATCGGGTGCTATGAGTAGATTAGGATATGCAACTACTACAGTTGCAATTGATGCCACAGACACAATAGTATCTGACTTAAATACTCAAGTATTCTCGGGTGCAACAGTTTCCGCAGTCAAATCTGATAGACAAGTGAAAATAACAAGTACAGAAAAGAGTATAGTTACAAGCAATCTTTCTGGTGACCCTCTGGCAGACATGGGCATAACAGCAGGCACATATAGTAACACTGTATCATCAAGTCCTACAGCACTAGAGTTTGCAAGTCAAATCACTGCCGCATCTGATATTTCGGTCGGAGTTTCAAGTGATGGTAGAATGATATTCACTAACGACACTGTACAGATGACATTCTCTGGAACTTCTACTGCAATGTTGACTAAGATAGGACTCTCGTTGATATATTCTAATGTCACATCAAGTGCTAATTTCAAAGCAATGATTTGGAAATCAATAAGACACACGATTGGAGTTAACGGCGCCACACTTACAGAATTCAATAATAGTCTAGGACTAAACAGTGCAAGTAAGTTATGGATAGATGAATACGATTCATCTGGTTGGGCAGTTTTAAATTATGACCCAGTTGGTGGATTCACAGCCCATGCTAGACAGACAAAAGTTATAGATACAGATTTAACAAAAAGATTAATAATTCAAGATGGCGAACAATCTATAATTCATCAAATATATGACCCACTTAATTTAAAATTGCCTGGCACTATCATGTCTAAGTTAGATTATGTTATGTGGACAAATCCA
>Ga0228664_1000169_pt1 | contig 43143 bp, 39 predicted proteins | sample 78DmetaG_FD_183029 | JGI IMG/M metagenome (GOLD analysis project Ga0228664, IMG submission 183029) | Seawater microbial communities from Monterey Bay, California, United States - 78D | ecosystem: Environmental > Aquatic > Marine > Coastal | place: USA: California | collected 2016-09-26 | reverse complement strand
ACAGCCCCACCCCGGGCCACTGAAACACGGTTTCGGTAATTATCGCGAAGGCGATAATAGATCCAAGTTGCAGGCCAATCACCGTAATTACCGGCACCATCGTGTTCTTGAGCGCGTGACGAAAATTGACCACCCGATCGCCAAGCCCTCGGGCGCGGGCAAAGCGGATGTAGTCTTGGCGCAGAACCTCTAACATCTCAGAGCGGACCAAGCGCATGATCAGCGTCATCTGATATAGGCCCAATGTGATTGACGGCAGGATCAAAGCCTTGAGCCCAGATTCCGTTAAAAAGCCCGTAGACCAGCCGCCAATTTGGACCGTCTCACCGCGACCAAAGCTCGGCAACCAACCCAGCTCAACGCTAAAAAGATAAATCAACAGAATGCCGATCAAAAAGGTCGGCAGCGACACCCCGATCAGAGAGATGGACATGATCAGATTGGCTGCAACCCCATTGCGGCGGATCGCAGTGAAAACGCCCAAAGCGATGCCCATCGCAATAGCCAACACCCCCGACACCGCGGCCAGTTCCAGCGTGGCAGGTGCGCGCTCCATCAAGATTTCAGCGACGGGACGGCCTTGGCGGTACGATATACCAAAGTTCCCTTGCGCCGCTTGTTCAAGAAAGCGGAAGTACTGAACAACAAACGGCTTATCGAGACCAAGCTGCGCACGCAGACGCTCAACGTCCTCCATCGTGCGTTCTTGGCCCAGCATGTTGTCGATGGGGTCCCCGACGAAAGTAAACATCGAGAACGCCACAAGGCCCGTAACCAGAAGCACCAAGACAGATTGCCCGACGCGTTTGACAATAAAAGAGAGCATAGAGGTCTTTCTTGGACAACACCCCCGAGCCAAAGCCCGAGGGTGTGGGAGGTCTTAGTTAACTGTGACCCAACGCAGGATAAAGAAGTTATCCGGGCGCTGTGTAACGTTGATGTTCGCGCGTGCGCCCCAAACCAAGGGCTGCACATACAACGGCACGTAGGCCACCTCGTCTTGCATGATTTTGGCGACCTCGTCGAGCATGCCCTGACGGACAGTGTCATCGATTTCGGACTGGATCATCGGCAAAAGCGTGTCGATGCGATCATTCGAATAGGCCCCGAAGTTCCACGAGCCTAAACGCTTTTCCTCATTTGGGGTGGAGCCGAGGAAGCGAATGGGATGCTCGGCATCAAACGTGCCCGGCGACCATCCAAGTAGGTACATATCGAAGTTGTCAGCGCGCAGCTCAGGCCAATAGTTAGACACGGGCATCGCATCCAGCGACACGTCCATCCCCGCCTGCGCGAGCATGGCTGTGACGGCTTGGCAGACGGCTTCGTCGTTCAGGTAGCGATCATTCGGACATTTGAGCGAGATCGTTTGCCCTGTCAGACCCGCTTCAGCCGCCAAGGCACGTGCGGCGTCCGGGTCGTAGGCATAGGGCGCGGCTTGCGCGTCGGAATAGCCGCGCATTGCGGGGCTGACCAACTGGCTTGCCACCTCGGCGTTGCCGCGCATGATGGTCTGCAAGATAGCCGGTACATTCACCGCTTTGGCCACGGCTTCACGCGCGCGGGCATCTAGGAACATATCCGATCCGCCCTGCCCGCTTTCGGCGGCACCTGGTTGCTGGTCAAACCCTAGCATTATGACGCGTGCCTCGATCCCTTGGATCACCTGCACATCTGGATTGCCTTGCAGCCGAGCGGCATCCTGAATGGGCACAGGGTTAATGAAATCAACGTCACCCGACAAAAGGGCAGCAAGCGCTGTTGCGGAATTCTGGATCGGGGTCATTTCGACCCGCGTGAGGTTATGCTCCACCTCATCCCACCATCCGGCGTGCGGCTCAAGCACGGTGCTCAGATCCGGCTGACGCGCTGCGATTTGGAATGGGCCAGTGCCATTGGCATTCAGCGTAGCATAGTTGCCTTGTTCTTTGTCGGGGCGTTCGGCGTTGTTTGCCGCAGCCCAACCGCTGTCCATCATCATCCAGTTGGCGATGGAGTCTGGAAAAATAGGGTTCGGCGCGCTGGTCATGATGTCGACAGTAAAGTCGTCCACTTTGATCACATCACTCACTGGGGCGAACCAACTTGAGGTATCAGCCTGCTCGGAGGAGGCGCGCTCGTACGAGAAAATCACATCATCCGCATCAAAGGCCGATCCGTCCTGAAACGTCACCCCTTGGCGCAACACAAAACGCCAGCCTTCGCCATCACCAATAGGCGACCAGCTAGTGGCGAGCGATGGCTCAATCGCCATGTCTTTGCCGCGGCGCACCAGGCCTTCGTAAACGTTGTTCAGAAACCCAAGAACCGGGGCGGAGTTCACCGCATGCGGGTCCATCGTTTGCGGATCCGTGGTAACGGCGAAATTGAACTCTTCGGCAGAGGCAGGCAGCGCCAGCACCAAAGCGATAGCAGTAGACAAGCGGAACATCTAAATTTCCCTTTCTTGAGCGTTTTGCACGGACCAAAAAAGGGCCGCCCGCGGATGCGGGCAGCCCAATGTGTTTAGTTCATTGTGAAGTATTTCACTTTGGGCTGATCTTCGGCGTCAACGTCGATACCAACGCCTTCGGCCATGCCCCAGTTCAGCACTTGGTGGTGGACGGGGATATAAAGCGCCTCATCCTGAACCACACGCCAGATGGCCGCGATGTCAGCATTCCGCGCAGCAAGGTCCGTGTTGGACGAAAGGCTCGCGATTTTGGCGTCGATTTCGTCGTTGTCGAAGCCTGTACCGTTCCATGTGCCAATGTCGCTTTCGCGGCCGTGAACGAGGAAGTTAAAGATGTACTCGGAATCGTACGTCGGCACGCCCCAACCCAGCATGTAGAAGTCGGTCTTGCCGTCGGTGATCAGCGGGAAGTGCTGCGCCTTGGGCTTGGCATCAAGGTTCACAGTGACGCCGATTTGACCCAGCATACCGACCGCCGCCTGACAGATGGCTTCATCGTTGATGTAGCGATCGTTTGGGCAATCCAGACGGATCGAGAACCCATCGGCATAACCAGCCTCGGCCAGCATCGAACGCGCCATTTCGACGTTGGTCGAGCTTTCGGCATCCATTTCAGCGGTCCAACCGTTCACGAACGGCGGTGCAATCATGCCTGCTGGCTCAGACTGCCCACGCATTACGACGGTTTGGATGGCGTCGCGGTTGATTGCCATGGACATCGCTTTGCGCACGCGCACATCGGCCAGCGGGTTTGCGCCGTCGATGTTGTCGGCTTCGATGTCATCCGCGCCTTGGTTCATACCGAAAAAGATCACACGGTTTTGTGGGGCCTTTTTCACGGTCAAGCCATCTGCGTCGTTCACACGCACAAGGTCTTGAACCGGCATGTCCTGAAGGAAGTTCACCTCACCCGACAGCAACGCCGCCACGCGGGTCGCCGCATTCTGGATTGGGGTGTAGATGATCTCAGAGACCTCCATCGGGAACTGATCCCGACCCCAATAGTTTTCGTTCCGGGTCATCACCGTGCGCACATCAGGCTCACGCGATGTGAGGACATAGGGCCCAGTACCGTTGGCATTGGTGGTGGCGTATGTGATCTCACCGCCCTCAAAATCCTGCACGTTGACGGTATTGTTTGCCTCGGCCCAGCCTTTGTCCATGATGAACAGGTTGGTCAGGTTGGACGGCAGAATCGGGTTTGGACCGTCGGTTACCATCTCAATGGTATATTCGCCTACGGCGCGAACTTCGGTGATCGAGCCGATCAGCTCTTTCATGTCGGAGTTTTCTTGCTTCGCGCGTTCAAACGAGAAAACCACGTCCTCAGCCGTGAATGTTTCACCGCCGTGGAAAGTCACGCCTTGGCGCAGCTGAAAAATCCAGACGTTTGGATCGGATGCGCTGGGGGCCCACTCGGTCGCAAGAGCGGGCTCAAACGCGCCCGTAGTGTCGCGCACAAGCAGAGGCTCGTACATTTGGTGTCGGATTGTGTGCGTTGGGCCTTCGTTTTGTGCGTGGGGGTCCAACGTAAGCGCGTCGCCCGCACGTGCCCAACGAAGGGTCTCCGCTGAAGCAACCGCTGTTGTGGACAGCAGCGCGGCAATGGCCATCAAGCCTGTCAACTTGGTCATAGAAAACTCCCTGAGTGTGTCGTGCCCCTCTGACGTCGCAGGGGCGGTGGTTCACCTCATCATGGGAGCGCGGAATTGCCAAGGGTAAGCGTGCGTTTTTCCCGCTTGGATTTGCAAGACCTATCAGTCTCGGTCCTTGGTGCTTTGAGAACAAGCGCCGTGACGCAGACTTGCTCAAAAACAGTCCCAAACAGATCGCCGCAACAAGGAGGTGCGGTTGCCGCCGTACTAGCCATCTCTGCGCACAGCCCAGCGCGCGGCCGCATAGGTTTTGCAACGAAAAAGGGCGGAACGATTGCTCCGCCCTTTGTCATAGTGTTGTGAAAAGACCTAGCTTGCGGCAGTCACCGCACGTCCCGTGATGACCTTGATCAGATGCGCACGGTATCGTGCCGTGCCATGCAGATCTGAGATCATGTCATCCTCTGAGACATTCAGCCCCTCAAGTGCCGCTGCGCTGAAATCACGGCTCAGGGCCTCCTCCGCTTCGGTCCAGCGGAACACACCGTCGTTCGAAGCCCCTGTCACCGCGACACGCACGCCGTCGGCATATTTGGCCACAAACACGCCGACCAAAGCAAAGCGTGAGGCAGGCTGGACGAACTTTTGGTAATTCGCCGCTTGCGGGATCGGAAAGGACACAGCGGTGATGATCTCACCCTCTTCCAGTGCCGTCTCGAACATGCCTTGGAAGTAGTCATCCGCAGCAATCTCACGCGTGTTGGTGATGATGGTTGCGCCGCTTGCCAAAGCAGCCGCGGGATAGCAGGCCGCCGGGTCATTGTTGGCAAGACTGCCACCAATGGTGCCACGGTTGCGAACCGCCGGATCACCAATTTGCCCTGCCAGTCCGGACAGCCCCGGAAAACGACCATCCGAAGCCACAGCATGGTGGGTCGTGGCCCCGCCAATCCGCAGCGTGTCGCCATCTTTGGTGATGCCTTGCATCTCGGACACGCCCGACAAAGAGACCAGCGTGTTCGGGCTCGCGAGGCGCTGCTTGAGGGTGGGGATCAGTGTCTGCCCCCCACCGAGCGCTTGCGCCTCATCCCCGGCCATCGCTGCGGCGGCTTCCGCAATTGTGCTCGGTGTTACTACGTCGAAATTATACATCTGAAGCCTCCTCTCTTATTTGGCGTTCTGCATGGCTTCCCACACGCGCACGGGCGTGACGGGCATGTCGATATGGGTGATGTTGTGGCCACCCGATTGAAGGGCATCCACGACGGCATTCACCACAGTCGGTGGCGAGCCGATCGCTCCGGCCTCACCACAGCCTTTCACGCCAAGCGGGTTGTGCACACAGGGCGTGCCTTGGCTGTGATCCACTTGGAACATCGGCAAATCATCAGCCCGAGGCATGGTGTAGTCCATATACGACGCGCTAAGCAGTTGGCCGTATTCATCGTAGAATGTCTGCTCAACCAGTGCCTGCCCGATGCCCTGCGCCAGACCGCCATGCACCTGACCAGTCACGATCATCGGATTGATAACATTGCCAAAGTCGTCAACGGCGCACATCCGGTCCACCCGGACTTTGCCTGTCTCCGGGTCTACTTCCACCTCGCAGGCATAGGCGCCTGAGGGGTATGTGAAGTTCGCCGGGTCGTAGAACGCAGTTTCCTCAAGCCCTGGCTCAATGCTTTCGAGCGGATAGTCATGGGGAATGTACGCCTTGAGCGCGACTTCACCAAAGGTTACGGATTTGTTCGTGCCCTCAACCGAGAACACACCATCGTTCAACGAGATGTCCTGATCGGTCACTTCGAGCATGTGCGCCGCGATCTTTTTGGCTTTGACAATGATCTTTTCGGTCGCACGGACCACCGCGGAGCCACACACCGCAAGGCTGCGAGAGCCGTACGTGCCCATGCCAAAAGGGATCTTGGAGGTGTCGCCATGGACGATATCGATGGTGCTGGCATCAATGCCCAGCATATCGGACACCACCTGTGGAAATGCGGTTTCATGGCCTTGGCCGTGGCTGTGTGCGCCGACCATAACACTGATGTTACCCGTTGCGTTGACCCGCACTGTAGCCGCATCATACAGCCCCACGCGGGAACCCAACACCCCCACAAGGTTCGACGGAGCGATCCCGCATGCCTCAATGTAGGCGTTCACGCCGAGACCGCGCATCATACCCTTGGCTTCGCTCGCCTTGCGGCGGGCCGCAAACCCAGACAGGTCTGCAACCTCTTCCATCTTGTCCATCAGCGCATCGTAATTGCCCGCGTCGTATTCCAGACCTGCCGCAGAAGCGTATGGATACTGGTCCGGTTTCACGAAGTTTTTGCGGCGCAGTTCGATCGGGTCCATGCCCAATTCGCGCGCGGCTTTGTCGATGACCCGTTCGATGGAATACGTCGCCTCGGGCCGCCCGGCCCCGCGATAAGCATCCACAGGGGCGGTGTTTGTGAACACGGCTTTGACGTTCACATAGACCAAGGGAACCGTGTAGTTCCCCCCCATCAGCGTGCCGTGCAGGAACGTGGGCGTCGCCGTTGAGAAGTTGGACAGATAGGCCCCTACGTTGGCCTTTGTGTCGGTGCGGAACGCAAGGAAATTGCCCTCTGCGTCCAGAGCCAGTTCGATCTTGGTGACGTGGTCGCGACCGTGGGCATCCGTCAGGAAGGATTCCGTCCGATCAGCTGTCCACTTGACGGGGCGGCCGACCTGCTTGGCCGCGGCCAATACCAGTGCTTCTTCACCATAGTGATAGATCTTGGACCCAAAGCCACCGCCCACATCGGGCGCAATCACCGTCAGCATGTTTTCCGGGATTCCCAAAACAAAAGCGGAGATCAAAAGCCGGGTCAAATGTGGGTTCTGCGAAGTCGTGTGCAGCGTGTATTCACCCGTGCTGGCCTTGTAGCTACCGATTGAGGCGCGCGGCTCCATCGCGTTGGGCACCAGTCGGTTATTGACCAGCTCCAGCGTGGTGACGTGATGCGCGTTCTTGATCGCGGTATCTGTCGCCTCACGATTGTCTTCGATCCAGCCCCAGTCAAAACACTGGTTCGTCTCGATCTCATCATGCACGAATGTGCTGCTGGAGAGTGCCGCATTCATGTCAATGATGGCGGGCAGTTCTTCGATATCAGCCTCAATGGCTTCAACCGCGTCGCGGGCTTGCTCAACCGTTTCGGCGATCACGGCCGCATAGGCATCGCCCACATGGCGCACTTTGCCATGGGCCAAAACGGGTCGTTTGGGTTCTTTCATCGGCTCGCCATCGCGAGAGTTGATCAACCAACCGGCGGGATTACCGCCGACATCGACGAAATCGTCACCTGTGAAAACGGCCAGAACGCCGGGCATCTGCGCGGCGGCAGACGTGTCGATGGACTTGATTTTGCCACGGGCCACGGTCGAGCGGGCAAAGACCGCGTAGGTCTGCTTTGCGAGAACAATATCGTCGGTATATTCGCCCGTCCCGGTGAGGAAGCGGACGTCTTCGCGGCGCACGGTGGCGGCGCCAATCCCTGTATCTCTTGGCATAATGTCTTCTCCCTATTCGGCAGCGATAGCGGTCACGTCCTGCCCAGAGGCGGCCATGATAGCTTTGACAATGTTGTGATATCCGGTGCAGCGGCAGATGTTGCCTTCTAGGTACTCGCGGACTTCGGCCTCTGTGGGCGTCGGGTTTTCCTTAAGAAGGGCTGCCGCCGACATCACCATGCCCGGGGTGCAGAAACCGCACTGCAAGCCGTGGTGATCTTGGAACGCCTGCTGGATGACGTTGAGCGACCCATCCGCGTTGGTCTGTCCCTCAACGGTGTCGACTGCGGCACCGTTTGCTTCTCTCGCAAACATTGTGCAGGATTTAACCGCCTTGCCGTCCACATGCACCACGCATGCACCACACTGCGACGTGTCACAGCCAACGTGGGTCCCAGTCAGGCCCTGATCTTCGCGCAGAAAGGCGGACAACAGTGTGCGCCCCTCTACGTCCCCTGAGACGGCCTTGCCATTCACCGTCATGGTTATTTTTGTCATTCTGTCCTCCCTAAGAACATCTGTCGTGTCTTTGCGCCGAGCCGAGCAATCGATTGGCCTGATTTTTCAGGTCTCTGACGATTGCGGCGCGCTGTTTTTAAGCAGGCTGGATGCCCACGAAATCTTGAAAAACGTTAAGTCACTGGTCTGTCACTTGGGTAGCAAACCCATCGATGATCCAACTGTCAAGTTTCGCAAATTTGCGCGCGCTCTTTTAGAAGGCTACGCGGCTGGGCGAAATTACACCGCGGCAGATGTTGGAATTGCGTTTACCCGCGCAGCTGAATTGCCAAGTGACGAATAAAGCTCAAATCCCACACGAGTAGAGAAACCTACGAATTCTGCCGTCATGCGCCCCGTTCAAAAACACGCGCAGTCCCGGCGCAGAAACACCACCGCTTCGTCAGAGCAAGCACCCAAATCCGAGACGGTTGACTAATCATAAAAGACTTCAGAATCGCTCGGCTGCGGCGCCCTGGCACCGGGCACGGTCATTGCCGTTACAATAGCTTGGACCGACGCAACATAGGTCCGAAGATTGATCACACGGCGGCGATACTTTTGCCGCTTAACGTACCAATCTTGGATCAATGGCTTAATGAGCACCGGGAATATTTTGGGCACACCAGGGCGCAACAATCCTTGGCAATGCGCGCGCTCGCAGACTTCTGAAAAGTAGCGCTCCGTCAGCTCTTCGCTCTGCGTAGCCATGCGCCGCTCCGCCGGCGGAAAACTCTTGGCTTCCATGAACGCGAATACAAACCACGGCAACATTCTTTCCGTAAGCCGAATGTGGTGTTCGATCAGCCAGTTCAGATGGACAATCGGGTCTTGCGCGACCTCTTGCGGTGGGTTTGATAGTTCACGTTCCACGGCGCGGGTGACTTCACCAAGGATCATTCCCAAAAGCGTCGTCTTGGTATCAAAATAGGCATAAAGCCCGCCCATCGAGATGCCGGATTCTTTGCTCAGATCCCGAAGAGACATTGCCTGAAATCCCTTTTTATTCGACAAGCGCAAAGCCGCATCAATAATGACCGTCAGCTTCTTGATCGCGATCTCGGGATTGCGGATCGAAATCGTCTCACTGTTGTGCTCAAGGATCGACCGGCACAGGGCTTCATGATCAAATGACTTCTCGGCTTCCATCAAAGGCCCCTTCTCAAAAAAACCACTCCTTGAGTGTCGTCATCAGACCAGCTGCGCCTTTGGATAAACCGAAAATCAAAGAAAAAATAGGCACTAGGTCGCCAAAAATCGAGCGAACGCTCGATTGACATGCAGCAACCTTGGCGCGATGCTCGGGTATTCCGTTGGTTTGGGAGGACTGCGGCGTGTCACTAAATAATAGCTCAATGTTTTTGGCATCGGGGATCAAGGGCGCCACGGCTCTGGTGACCGGAGCATCCTCTGGGCTGGGCATGCACTTTGCCCGGCTGCTGGCGAACCAAGGCGCACATGTCGTTATCGCCGCACGCAGGCGCGACAAGGTAGAGGCGCTGGCATCCGAAATCATCGATCACGGTGGGGCCGCCACTGCCCTCGAAATGGACGTTGCATCCGCTCAGTCCGTCCAATCGGCATTGGATGGCCTGTCGCTGGATATCGTAGTGAACAACGCGGGCACGACACGCTCTGCCTCATCGCTTGGCCACGAGCCGGCAGATATCGACGCCATTCTAGATACAAATCTCAAAGGCGTTTTTTACGTGGCCCAAGCCGCCGCAAAGGGCATGATTTCACGCGAAAAGGGCGGCTCAATTATTAACGTGGCGTCCATTCTTGGCAGCCGCGTTGCGGGCCACGCGTCGGCCTACGCGGCCTCAAAAGGTGGGGTGCTACAGCTGACGCGTTCGCTTGCACTCGAATGGGCGCGCTACGGCATTCGCGTCAACGCCCTTAGCCCTGGATACATCGAGACCGACCTCAATCGCGATTTTTTCGCGACCGATGCAGGCCAAGCGCTGATCAAGCGGGTGCCACAGCGCCGATTGGGCCAGCCGCAAGACCTTGACGGGCCACTTTTGCTTCTGGCCTCGGACATGGGGCGGTTTATGACCGGCTCAGATGTCGTGGCCGATGGCGGCCATCTCTGCTCCTCTCTTTAGGGAAAACGCTATGGATTTTACGATCTCACCCGAACTGGAATACCTCCGCGCCCGTGTCGCACGGTTTGTTGAGCGCGAAGTTCTGCCGGTTGAAAGTGATCGGACCAATTGGGACGAACACGGAAACATCGGCTTGCCGGCGCTAGCCCCCTTGCGGGCAAAAGCGAAAGCCGAGGGGCTATGGTGCCTACAGCTGAAGAAAGAAACCGGCGGGCAAGGCTTGGACAAAACCGGCATGGCGGTTTGCTATGAGGAAATGAACCGATCCATTTTTGGCCCGGTTGTCTTTAATTCCGCAGCACCGGATGACGGCAACATGATGGTCCTCGAAAAAGCAGCGACCAAGGCGCAACAAGAGCGATGGCTTGCCCCGATTGTTGCGGGCGACGTCAGTTCCTCCTTTGCGATGACCGAACCGCATCCCGGTGGTGGATCTGATCCCGGCATGATGTTGACGACTGCGACCCGCAAAGGCGACACATATGTGCTGAAGGGGCGGAAATGGTTCATCACCGGCGCCGCAGACGCAAGTCACTTCATCACGCTTGCGCGGACCTCGGATGATCCACGCCGCGGCTTGACTGCTTTTCTGCACCACAAAGACGAAGCCAATTGGCGCATTGAACGCCGCATCGGCATCATGGGTCCCGAAGAGCACGGCGGCCATTGTGAAATCGTTTACGACAACATGGAATTGCCCGCAGATCGTGTCTTATTGGGTGAAGGGTTGGGGCTAAAACTGACGCAAATGCGTCTGGGGCCTGCGCGCCTGACCCACTGCATGCGGTGGCTGGGCCTCGCCAAGCGTTGTGCGGAAATTGCCAGCGATTACGCTCAGAACCGGCATGGATTTGGAGTGCGCTTGTCGGACCGTGAAAGCATCCAGATCAAGCTAGGCGATCTGGCGATGCAGATCGAAATGGGGCGCCTTTTGGTGATGAAGGCGGCGTGGGCCATCGATCAAGGCAGCTTTGCGAAAAAGGAAGTGTCGATGGCAAAAATTCATGTGGCAAACCTGTTGCACAAGGCCGCCGATGTCGCAATCCAGATCAACGGAGCGCGCGGCTACTCGACCGATACGGTTCTTGAGTGGATCTACCGCTACGCCCGTCAGGCACGGCTCGTGGATGGCGCTGATGAGGTGCACCAGATGGTCCTGAACCGTCACCTACAAGATGAGGACAGGGGCTTTTGGAAATGGCAGCCCGCCGCGAAGTGAAAGCTTTTTCATCCCTGACAGATATCACTGCATGCATGTGACTGAACTGCTCCGGTGTCAGAGAGCATTTGGATTGAGCGAAGAACACACCGACGACATCCTCCGCGCGATCCAGCCAAGGAGATAACATTGAATGAACACTCCTGATCTTGATGCGCTGACAGCGTGGCTTTCGCTAAAACTCCCGGACGAAAACGGCCTTACCGTCGAACCCATCAGCGGCGGTCAGTCAAACCCCACTTGGTTTGTGACATTCGGCAGCAAACGCATGGTTCTTCGCAAGAAACCGGATGGCCCCATTCTGCCCGGCGCCCACGCGGTAGAACGCGAATACCGCGTATTGCGCGCGCTTGCCAAAACGGATGTGCCCGTGCCCACGGCCCTGTGGTTAGAAGAGGATCTCGGCGTACTTGGCACACCGTTCTACGTGATGGAACGATTGGAGGGGCGGGTTTTTTCAGATTGCAGCCTACCTGGCATATCGGCGGAGCACCGTCAGGCCATGTATCTAAGCATGGCCCGCACGATGGCCCAGATGCACGCCCTACGCCCCAAGGAAATCGGGCTGGGGGATTTTGGTAAACCGGGGAATTACTTTGAACGGCAAATCGCGCGGTGGTCACACCAATACAACCAATCGCAAGGACCACGCATTGCGGCCTTGGACGACCTTATGGACTGGCTTCCACATAACTTACCCGCTGATGACAATACAATCTCTCTCGCGCATGGTGATTATCGACTTGGAAACCTGATGTTTCACCCGACCGAACCACGTGTCATCGCCGTCATGGATTGGGAGCTCTCGACCCTTGGTCATCCACTTGCTGATCTAGGCTATTGCGTGATGCCATGGCTAACGGCACCTGATGAATACGGGGGCATCCTCGGGACGCCATGGGAGCAAAGCGGCATTCCGTCGATGGACCAATTTGTTGCTGAGTATTATGACCACGCAGGCCCAACGGCAAAGCTTGAACCGTTCCACGTAGCGTTCGCACTCTTCCGATTTGCAGTGATTTTTGTCGGTATTGCAGACCGAGCACGCGCCGGAAACGCCGCCGCGCGCGACGCATCCGATCTGTCCCCATTAGCAGAGAAATTCGCCAATCGCGCTGTCGATGTAATCAAAGCGCCGCATCCAGCTCTGCAGCAGGAAACTTAGCTTTAGGCGACAGATGATCTATCGAGCATTGCAACACGCGTGCTCACGCACGGCCAAAGCGCCAGAACCGACGTCAGAATAACCAAACGCGCGCTAGCCACCCAGCGGTTCAAAGTAGCTGGCATTTGTGCTGATAATTCCTTTGATCGTTTCATCCAGCCGGGACAGGTGTGCCCGCCCTGCTTGAATAGCGCTTTTGGCGTCATGCGCTTTGACTGCCTCTGCGATCTTTTGGTGATCATTCAAAAGTTCTGGCATTCGCTGTTCTTTGGACAGCCCAAGACGGCACAGCCGGTCAACTTTGGCTTTTTCTTTCATAATCACATCAAACGCGAAATCCGCACCTGCAATTTCACAAAGCGTTTCGTGGAATTCGTAGTCAAGGCGCCCAAAACCATCCACATCATGCTCTTGGATCGCGCGTTCCTGCAGCTTTAGCGCCGCGTCCAATTTGGCAGCTCCCTCATGATCGCATTTCTCAGCGGCCCGGCCCAGCACTTCGTTTTCAACCGCTGCACGCACAAATCGTGATTTTTCGATTTCTCTCATCGAGAACCTTTTCACCTCGGTCGCCCGCTGCGGACGGATCAATAACAAATCCATATTCGCCAAACGACTAAAGGCGTCGCGCACGGGCTGGCGTGAGATACCAAATTTTGCGGCCATGTCAGCTTCGGACAGTTTGTCACCGGGCAGCAGCTTTAGCGTCGCAATCTCATTGTGAAGATAGTCGAAGACTTCATCGACGCTGGTACGCCGCTCAGTCAGTTTAGATAAATTCGCCATGCCACTGCCTTCTCTTAGTCCGTTCGCAAAATTCCGTCGGCCCGGGGGCACTGACACAGATCGGCCGACACGTAAAATAAGCGCCCAGCACTCCTTGGAGTGATAGAATACAGATGTCTAGGGCATACCCTACACACAAAAATACTAGTATGCTAATTATCAGGGGCGGCCGATTCTGGCAAATTGAGACGATGAGGCATCGTCAAACGGCACGGTGACATCCGAAACGGCCCTGCACACGCGGCTTCAAAGGCACCCGCCGGCCAAGTCGCTCACATAAATCTGAGAGCCCGTGTCGCGATTGTGCGGCCATACTAAGTAGAAAGAAAACTGATGAAACTCGCAGGAAAAACCGCAATCGTTACCGGCGGCGGCCGTGATATCGGCGCAGCAGTCGCGCTTAAACTGGCCGCTGAAGGCGCAAACGTTGCCGTGAACTACTTTGCCAGTTCAACTGGCGCGGATGCGGTTGTCGCCAAAATCAAAGCAGCGGGCGGCAACGCGTTTGCCGTTCAAGGCGATCTCAACACTCAAGCGGACGTCGACAATCTGGTGAGTAAAACAGTCGACACTTTTGGTGGCCTCGACATTTTGGTGAACAACGCGGGCGGATTGATCGCACGCAAAACCTTGGCCGAGATGGATTTGGCGCATTGGAATGCGGTCATGTCGCTTAACCTGACCAGCACGTTCATGATGACCAAAGCATGCCTTGAGCATATTAAATCTGGCGCCATTGTTAACCTCGCCAGTCAAGCGGCCCGCGATGGTGGTGGCCCCGGTTCCGTCGCCTATGCATCATCCAAGGGCGCGATTGTCACCATGACACGCGGCCTCGCAAAAGAACTTGGGCCCAATGTCCGCGTCAATGCGTTGTGCCCCGGCATGATCGACACAGATTTTCACAACATCCACACGCCCGACGCAGGTCGTCGCGGGTATGAAGCCAACGCCCCGTTGAAACGCCAAGGCACTGTCGAAGATGCCGCCAACACTGTGCTGTTTCTTGCTTGCGATGACAGTGCGTTCTTGACGGGCACAAATATCGATATCAACGGCGGTATGCTGTTTAGCTAAGGATCATAGATGAACGATTTCCCCATAGTTTCGACCGGCGAGAACGTGACACGTCAGGTTCTCTCTGATCATCCCGATATGATGGTTGTGGCGTTTCGGTTTGCTGAAATTGGCGCGACTGGCGCCCTGCACAACCATCCTCACGTCCAATCAACCTACGTAGAGGCGGGCCGCTTCCGGTTCACCTTGGGGGAAATCGAAAAGGACGTCGGCCCCGGTGATAGTTTCGTTATACCCTCTGGCCAAACGCATGGCTGCGTTTGCCTTGAACCGGGTACGTTAATCGATTGCTTCACGCCGCGGCGCGACGACTTTCTGTAGAAGCGGTATGCGCATTCTATCTATCGGCGAATTCCGGACCAAGATGTCCCCGCAGGACGATGCGGGGACAAACAAGCTAGGATTCACCAGCGGTAGCTTTAACACGGCTTGATATTCCGAGCGGGTCAGACCCGGCCTATTGCAACATGAGATCAATTCCCCACTACAATCACGGGTGCAAAAATTGATGACCCCTTTTGCAGTTGGCATGGCCGGTCAGCAGCACGTCAGTTTACCGCAGATATCGATCCATTGAAGCGCGCAGTAACTCCCACAGATGACGGGACGGTTCCCATCGCCCCAATCGAAAACGTGGTAGACACCACCGCTACAAGCGATAGCTTTCATCCAGCGATCGTAACGGGTTACACAGACATACATCCATTGCCAAACAGCAGCACACGGGCACGCAGTTCATGCGGCCCCGTCGTTCAGGGCTGCGGGGCACGGGTAAACATAGACACCACATCGTCCAAAGACGTCTAAGAAGGACCAAAAAGATGCAAGAAACATGGCGATGGTTCGGTGAATTCGACCCTATCTCACTCAATGAGGTCGCACAGACCGGAGCCGCAGGTATTGTCAGCGCCCTTCACGCAATCCCCTACGGGGAGGTTTGGTCACGCGGTGAAATTTCAAAACGTCGCGATGAAATTGCTGCGGCCGGGTTCACGTGGGATGTCGTCGAAAGCCTGCCCGTCCATGAAGACATCAAGCGCGGATCTGGCGATCTGAGCCGCTTATTTGCAAATTATCGCCAATCACTCGCCAACTTGGCCGCCGAAGGTATCACAACCGTTTGTTATAACTTTATGCCTATCCTTGATTGGACACGGACGGATCTAACAGCACCTGTCGCGCGTGGCGGGACGTGTTTGCATTTTTCCGCGGCCAAGATGGCAGCTTTTGAGATCCATATGCTTGGCCGTGAAGGCGCACACAATGACTACCACCCCGAAGCGATCAGCGAAGGGCGCGTATGGTTCGAATCGGCGTCGGAAAGCGACCAAACAGATCTATTGCACGCAATTATGTCTGGGCTTCCGGGGGCATACGACAAATATGACATCAAAGGCCTGCGCGATGTTTTGAAGTCTTACCACGGGCTATCGCACACCGATCTACGCGCGAACCTCGCTCGGTTCTTGGCCGAGGTTGTCCCAACCGCGGCGGACCTTGGCATCTGCATGTGCATCCATCCCGATGATCCACCTCGTGACATTCTCGGCTTGCCACGAATTGTGTCGCACAAATCCGACATTGAGTGGATCATGCAGGCACATCCTGATCAGGCCAATGGGCTCACGTTGTGTGCCGGCTCGCTCGGATCCGCGCCTGACAATGATGTCGCGGAAATCGCTCGCACATTTGGCGACAGAATTCACTTTGTTCATTTGCGCAATGTCTCCAAGTTCCCTGACGGATCTTTCAGCGAAGCGGCCCACTTGACCGGTGATGTCGATATGGTCAGCGTCATCGACGCACTGCTCAAGGCCGAACGCACGCGCGGTGTAGACATTCCGTTTCGCGCAGACCATGGTCATGCGCTTTTGTCGGATGCGAGGACGAAAACACAACCAGGCTATACTCTTATCGGGCGTTTAAGAGGGTTGGCTGAGTTGCGCGGGATCATCGCAGCGCTGAAGCACTGATTTCCCACTGGTATACTAGTCGATTAAATCCTAAGTTTGAAGTCGACACACGACGGATGCTTAGGAGCAAAGAATGGAAAACCCTGTAATCGGCTTTATCGGCCTTGGCCTCATGGGCAGCAATATGGCCGAGTGCCTTCAAAACAACGGCGTAGATCTTGTCGTAATGGGGCGCAACAAAAACGCGGTCAGCGCTGTCGTTGCCCGAGGCGGTCGCGAAGTCGCCACCCCCAAAGATATGGCAGAAGCCTGCGATATCATCATGCTTTGCGTGACAACATCCGAAGTCGTTGAGAGTTTGGTATACGGCGACAATGGCCTGCTGGCAGGCATCAAAAAGAATGCCGTTGTCATTGATTTCGGAACGTCCATTCCCGCCTCTACCCGCAAAATTGGTGCAGACCTGAATGCCCAAGGCGCAGACATGATCGACGCACCACTGGGCCGCACACCCGCCCATGCCAAAGACGGTTTGCTCAACATCATGGCCGCAGGCGATGAGGGGACATTTGCCAAGATCAAGCCGACTTTGGACATACTCGGCGAGAACGTCTTTTACGTTGGGGCTCTGGGTGCAGGCCACACGACCAAGCTGATCAATAACTTCATGGGCATGACCACCGTCAGCGCGATGAGCCAAGCATTCGCTGTGGCGGACCGTGCTGGCCTAGATCGCGCGCAACTCTTTGAGATTATGTCAGCGGGTCCCTCAAACTCCCCATTCATGGGGTTTTGCAAGAAATACGCTGTCGACGGTATCAGCGATCTGGGGTTTTCAATGGCAAACGCCAATAAGGACGTCGCCTATTTCCTCGCTATGGTCCAAGATCTTGGGACACGATCAGAAATTGCTGAGGGCACATCGCACAACCTGCAATCCGCAGTAGATGCAGGAATGGGCGACGGCAATGTGCCCGAAATATTCGATTATTTCATCGGCTTAAAAAACTAAGCGTATTTTGCCGTGAACGCATCAACACCGGCCTGAGCGACTTCTAAGTCTTGGGCCGGTGTTCCCGAACTCACCCCGATACCCCCGACAACTTCACCATCGACAAGAATCGGCAAGCCACCGGCGATGACAACCATGCGCCCCGCATGGGCCGATGTCAGCCCGTAAACAGGGTTGCCCGGCATACTGGGTGTCGCCAAATCGTGCGTGGGTTTACGTGTTCCCGTGGCGGTAAAGCATTTATCGATCGCAATCGTGATGCTTGGGACTTTGCCGCCGTCCATCCGCATGAAACCCAGCAGGTTGCAGCTTTCGTCCATGACCGCGATGCACATCGGAACGCCAATCGCCTCTGCTTGTTTCACGGCCGCAGAAATGATGGCTTGGGCATCGTTAAAGTCTAGCCTGTTTTGAGTCCGCATTTAGGGATCTTTCTGTTGTGTTGTTTGTATTGGTGAGGGTGCTTTCCACAGCGCCGCGCACGCCCAGCGCCCATACCTGTCTTGCCGCAACTGTAAGGGGTTCTTTCAACCGGTCCGCCAAGTCTTGGGGGAAAATCGCGCGCATATTCAAAAGCGTTGCCACGGTGTCATCAGGCCCGTTTGCCGCGTGCGCGCGTTCCCGCAATTCACCAGCCAGCGGGTCGCGAACATCGATGGCATTACCGGCCTCATCAACGCCGCGCACATAAAACATCCACGCAGCAACCGCCAAACACAGGAAAGGCGTTTCCCGACCCGCAGCCAAAGCGTCACGCATGGTTCCAAGAATTCTTTGCGGTAGCTTTTGGCTGCCATCCATCGCGATTTGCCACGTCCGATGCCGAATATTCGGATTGGCGTAGCGCTCAAACAGGGACGAGGCATAGTCATCCAGATTCACACCTGTTGGCGCCTCGACCGCTGGAATAATCTCAGCCCAAAGACTGTGCACAAACCGTTCCATCACCGGGTCGGCTACCGTTTGTGAAATCGTCTCGTACCCCGCCAGATACCCCACATATGCCAAAGCGGAATGGGTTCCGTTCAACATGCGCAGCTTCATATCCTCATGGCATGAAACGTTTCGCACCAATTCAACTCCGGCGGCGGCGAAATCCGGCCGCGCGTTGTCGACAAACGCGTCCTCAATCACCCACTGTGAAAACGGTTCATGAACCACGGGGGCTGCGTCATAGACGCCAGTCTGATCCGCAATGCGCACGATGTCGTCTGCCGTGGTTGCAGGTGTGATCCGATCAACCATCGTTGAGGGGAAACATCCATTTTCGGCAATCCACGCCCGCAATTTGGGATCAAGCATTTCAGCGAATTCAAGCACGAGCCCCCGCACCAGCTGTCCGTTTTGCGGCAGGTTATCACAAGTCATAACAGTGAATGGTCGGGTGCCTGCGTACATACGTGACTTCAACGCATGCACGATAAATCCAATTGCGGACTTCGGCAGGGGGCTGGTCAAATCGTGGGCAATGTCGGGATGTGTGCGATCCAACGCGCCTGTGGCCGGTATATGGCAGTACCCTTTTTCCGTCACAGTTAGCGTCACGAGGCGAACACTGGGATCCTCCATTGAGCGCAACACGGCAGCAGGGTCTTCGGGCGCAACAAGTACATGGTTCAACGCCTCAATGACGCGTGACGTTTCCCTATCCGCACCCATTGAAACAGCGGTGTAGGCCCAGCCTTGATCACGCAATGCGTCCCGAATTCCTGCGCTGCGCAACGACACACCTAGGATGCCCCAATCACCCCCACTGGCGGCCATTGCATCGCTAATTGCCGGCACACCGAATGCACGAAAAAAAGCACCAAGGCCAAGGTGGACAATGCCCGTCTTGGGACGCGGATCAACAGATCGTTCAAGGCGTTTGGCGGTCATAGTTTATACGCATTCTTCGCAAGACCGTATGCGAGATCATGCGCAACCTCTGACGCTTCATCAGGGTCGAGGCGCCCTGTCTCGACCAAGTTCGCCAAGAACCCGCAATCGATACGCCGCGCAACATCGTGGCGCGCTGGGATGGAACAAAACGCCCGTGTGTCGTCATTGAACCCAACAGTATTATAAAAACCTGCCGTTTCTGTGACCGTTTCTCTAAACCGTTTCATCCCTTCGGCACTGTCATGAAACCACCACGGCGGCCCCAATTTTAGAGCGGGGTAGACACCGGCCAAGGGGGCTAGCTCGCGCGACAAAGACGTTTCATCCAAAGTGAAAACAATGATCGTCAGGTCGCGCTCACGACCAACGGCATTCAGCAGCGGGCGCAAATCGTTCACGTAATCCGTTCGGGTGGGAATGTCGTATCCCTTGTCACGTCCAAACCGTTCCATAATCGGCGCGCTGTGATTGCGATACGATCCTGGGTGAATTTGCAAAACCAGCCCATCGTCCAACGACATACGGGCCATTTCCGTCAACATATGGCCCCGGAACGCATCAGCCTCATCCGCTGTACAGCTACCCTGCAATGCTTTTTGAAAAAGGGCCGCGGCCGCGTCTAGTGGCAAATCTTCGGTACGCGCGGTTGGATGGCCATGGTCCGTCGATGTCGCCCCGAATTCCTTGAAATAGCGCCGCCTGTTGCGATGCGCGGCAAGGTACCCTGCCCATGTCGTTGTATCCTCACCAGACATGTCCCCCAGTTTGGCGACATTCGCGGCAAATCCCTCAAATGCAGGATCAACTACAGCATCAGGGCGGTAGGCTGTCACGACACGCCCCGACCAACCGCTATCGCGGATCATTTTATGCCAACGCAAATCGTCAATCGCGCTTTCGGTGGTAGAAATGGCTTCGATGTTAAACCGCTCAAATAACGCCCGGGGACGATAAGCCTCCTGCGCCAAGCATTCATTAACTTGGTCATAAATGGCGTCTGCCGTGATCGCCGACAAACGATCTGTGACACCAAAGACCTCTTGCAGGGCATGGTCGATCCAAATGCGCGACGGTGTGCCACGAAACAAATAATAGTTCGCCGCAAACAATCGCCAAATTTTGCGTGGATCTTGCTCAACTGGCCCTCCGTCCACGCGGGGCACCCCCAAGTCCTCTAGGGCAATCCCCTGAGAATGGAGCATCCGGAAAACATAGTGATCCGGTGTGACAAACAATTCAGAGGGATTGGCAAAGGCTTGGTTTTCAGCGAACCAACGTGGATCAGTATGACCATGCGGGCTAATGATCGGCAGATTGCGCACACTGTGGTAAAGTGAGCGCGCCAAATCTCGAACCTTTGGCTCAACGGGAAACAAGCGATCCGGGTTCAGTAGGGTCATAGAGCAGCTTTCGTCATGATGCGAACTGGTAGCCCAGTATCTCGCGCATAATCTGTCACTACGCAACACATTCAATTAACGGCCTCTTTTGCTAGCGAGGCCAGATTTGCGCGTAGAATCTAGAGTTCGATGAGCCAGAGCGTCATGACCAGCCATCAGCGGCGACCAAACACAACAACGGCCTTAGATTCCGCTGACCACTCGTCGTAGCCGTAGGTGTGATCGCCCAATGTTGCATTGCGCACCCGCCCCAAACCCAAGGATTTAAGGTGATAACGCGGAAGTTTCAGACTTTTTCATGAGGATAATTGACTCACAAAAATAGTTTAAATACTAGTATACCTGTTGGCGCTGGTGAGTGGTTGCGATACCTCACTCCCCCGCTGCGAACAGTCAAAAGCATCTGGGAGGATCACAATGACATTAGGTTTCACACTTCGCAGCGCCCTGCTCGGCAGCTGTATTGCGCTTGCAGCCTCATCCGTTGCAGCAAAAGAACTTCGCGGCTGGAACATTCACGTTGAAGACTACCCCGTCTCAATCGCAATGGATTCCTTCGCAGACGCCGTTGCAGAAGCGACAAACGGCGAACTCACAGCGAAAACATTCCACAATGGTGTATTGGGCAGCCAGCCTGATGCAATCGAACAGCTTCGCCTCGGCGTTCTGGACTTTGGCGAATTCAGCCTTGGCCCCTTCGGAACCTCCGTGCCAGAAGCGAACGTCGTCTCCCTGCCCTTCATCTTTGCATCCATTCCACAAATGTATGAACTGATGGATGGCGAAGTCGGTGAAGCAATTTCCGAAGGCATGCGTGCGCGTGGTGTTGAGCCTCTGGGTTGGTATGACGCCGGTGCACGGTCCTTTTATAACTCGGTTCGGCCGATCAACACGCCCGCCGATGTTGATGGCCTCAAGATCCGCGTCATGAACAACGATCTCTTCGTCAAAATGGTTGAATCCATGGACGGCAACGCGACACCGATGGCATTTGCTGAGGTGTATCAGTCGATCCAAACCGGCGTTGTCGATGGTGCGGAAAACAACCCACCTTCCTATGAATCCACCAGCCACTTTGAAGTCGCAAAGTACTACTCGTTGACAGAGCACCTGATCATTCCAGAATGCCTGTGCATGTCCAAAAAGACATTTGACGCATTGACGCCTGAGCAACAGAAAATCGTCAAAGAGGCTGGCCAAGCATCTGCTCTTTTGCAGCGTGAGCTGTGGCAGGCACGTGAAGCGGCATCGATGGATATCGTGAAAGCTGGCGGAACAACGGTCAACACGATCGCGGACAAAGGTCCGTTTCAAGCTGCAATGGCCCCTGTCTATGAGACCTTCCTTGCCGCGAACCCAGATCTCGCGCCTTTGGTCAATATGATCCGCAGCGCTGACTAATTCAGTATTGCGACCATGAAGTGGCCCGTGCCGGTACGGTGCGGGCCACTTCATATGCAAGAACAATCAATGACCTAACGAGGCCAAAATGAGTGGTAGACGAACCGCCCTGCAACGTTGTGAAGCTGCACTTGCGGCCATTCAGTGGGTAAGCATTTTCACAGCATGTGTTGCCCTAGTCGTATTGATTGTAACCTTCGGTTGGCTGGTGTTTGGGCGGTACGTCTTGAACGTGACCCCTACCTGGGTTGAGCAACTTGCGCTGCTTTTGATTTGCTACATTGCCTTTCTGGGGGCAGCTGCAGGGGTGCGCGATGAAACGCACTTGGGCGTGACGCTGTTTCGGGATGCGGCGCCCATCAACGTACAAAAGATCACCATCATTATCATCGATTTCATCTTGGCCGCGTTTGGCAGCATCATGTTTTACGCAGGCACCCAATTGATGGCCTTCGGTTGGGATTCCAATCTGCCAATGCTCGAAATTCCCGAAAGCTTCCGCACCCTCGCGATCACGCTGTGCGGGGCGTTAATCGTCCTGAATGCAGGTGCACGCGGAATTGTGCGCCTTCTTGCCTATTCCGACTGGCACCCCCAACATCAAACACAGGAGCCTTGATATGGGCCTGACAATCCTTTTGCTCGTGTTTGCCGTTGGCGTTGTCATCGGTATGCCTGTCGCCTTCGCCATGGGGATCGCCGCGGCATCGGCTTTCTGGATCGAAGGCTTCCCCATGCTTATTACCTTTCAGCGCGCGACTGCGGGCGTGTCGGTTTTTTCCCTACTGGCGATCCCATTCTTTGTGCTAGCCGGCGAAATCATGTTGCATGGTGGGATCGCGGTCCGGTTGGTAAAGCTTGCCTCTGCCCTTGTGGGACACCTGAAGGGTGGTCTTGCGATGGTTAATATCTTTTCGTCTATGCTCTTTGGCGGCATCTCGGGCTCCGCTGTGGCGGATATCTCCGCGTTGGGGTCGATCCTTGTGCCCGTCATGAAAGAGCGTGGCTATCGCCCTGATTTTGCGGTGAACGTCACTGTAACATCCTCTATCGCGGGGATCGTCATCCCCCCCAGCCACAACATGATTATCTTTGCAGTGGCCGCAGGGGGCGGGATATCTGTCTCTAGCCTGTTCCTGGCTGGTGTTATTCCGGGAATGATCATGTGCGTCAGCCTCGCGATTGCCGCCTATATCCTCTCGATCAAACACAACTATCCAGCCGAGCCTTTCCCCGGCTGGCGCGAAGTTGGCCGTAGCGCCGCTGATGCGATCCCCGGCTTTTTCACTGCCGTTATCATCGTGGGCGGAACGCTTTCAGGGGTGTTCACTGTCACGGAATCTGGCGCATTCGGCGCGATCTATGCGATTTTGCTCACAAAGTTCTACTACCGCAGCCTAACGTGGCAATCGTTCAAAATAGCTCTCGTTGGCACAGTGCGCACAACCTCGATGGTGATGATCCTGATCGCATTCGCCAGTTCATTTGCGTACCTTCTGGCGCTTTACCAAGTGCCTGCACGCCTAAGCGAAGCCTTGGTCCTCATTTCAGACAACCCAATCATCATCTTGTTGATGATCAATGTCATCCTGCTGATCCTCGGCATGATCATGGACATGGCGGCCCTGATCCTGATCTGCACTCCGATCTTCCTTCCGATCGCCAAAGGGCTGGGTATGGACCCCACTCAGTTTGGGATCATGATGTTGATGAACCTTGGTTTGGGCCTTTGCACGCCCCCCGTTGGGACATGTTTGTTCGTTGGCTGCGCTGTGGGTAAGATCAAGATCGAAGAAGCGCTCAAATCGATTTGGCCCTTCTACCTCGCGATCCTCGGAGCTTTGATCTTGGTGACCTATGTCCCAGCAGTTTCGATGTGGTTGCCATCCGTCTTCTGATCCTGCGGCGTTTGCCGGAATCAAAGGCCTAGCTAGGCTTGAGTCACATACGCGACAGCATCTTGAGTTTCAGGCCATCGAAATGGCCTGAGATTCTGGCGTAGGTCCTACTAGTGAAGGGCTAGTCTGGGTCGTGCCCGGCGATGAGTTTCAAATAAGGCTAGTCCCTTAGGACGAGTACAGAGCAGTTTGAATGCCGCACCACGCGGGCTGCGTTTGGACCAAGCAGATAATCCCGAAAATCCGGGCGATGCGCGGCCATCACAATCAGAACGGCGTTAAACTTGTCTGCCGCGCCAAGGATCTCTTCGTAGACGGCGCCATGGCACACGACATGTTTGATTTCGTCATCTGCCGTTTTCCCCAAAATGTCCGTCGCGACTTGGTGCAGGGCTTTGGCCGCATCTTTAAGCACCTTTTGCTCAGCGCCTTCTTCAAAGTACGTCCCAATGATGCTCATCCCAAAATCCGGGATCACGGTCACCAGCGTAAGTGAAGCACCGCGCAGCTTGGCCATAACTTGTGCTTCGGTCAGGATTTTCTTGTGATTTTCGGGATGCGCCAGATCAATCGCCGCAAGAACAGTACCGGTCATACCGTGGCCTCCTCTGGAATACGTGCAGCGCGACGCCGCTGAATAAGTGCGATCAAGCCCAAAAGCAGCAGTGCTGGGATATAAAACAGCTCCTTCGGCAAACGATCTGCCTCGACCTCCAGACGGGTCACCGTCCAGTCAAAATCAATGCCCATCCCCTCAGCCGCACCGCCAAATGTCAGCATATCCACGATGACCTGCCCATCGCGCTCCACGAGGGTCAGGCCAGCCGACTGTTCCAGCCGCGCAAATCCATCCGCACCCGCGTTGCCCAGCGGTAGCAAAAAGGTTGATGACATGAAGTCACCGTCAAGTGTCATGCCCTCTAGGCCGACCCTAAGTTCGCCTCCGGGCGGAGCTGCCTCGGCCATCGCGAAAATCTGTGCCGCGGGCATGCTTTCGTACGGCGCTTGCATTTGATCCAACCAAAATCCCGGTCGGAACAACGTCAAAGCGACAACCACAAGAACGGCAGACTCCCACAGGCGGGATCGGGTGACAAACCACCCCATCGTTCCAGCCGCAAACACCAACATGGCAAAAAGTGCGACGATAAATACTAGGATCGCCTGAACAGGCCCCACATCGATCAGCAGCAGATCAGTATTGAAGATGAACAGGAACGGTAAAAGCGCCGTCCGGATCGAATAGAAAAACGCCTGAAAACCTGTGCGCAACGGGTCCCCGCCTGAGATTGCGGCAGCAGCAAAACTGGCCAAGCCCACAGGCGGCGTCACGTCCGCCATGATCCCAAAGTAGAACACGAACATGTGCACGGCGATCAGCGGCACGATCAGCCCGCTTTGCGCACCCAGTTCCACCACCACTCCAGCCATCAGCGAAGAGACGACGATATAGTTAGCGGTCGTCGGTAACCCCATCCCAAGGATGATCGAAATAAGCGCCACAAAGATCAGCATCAGCATCAAATTGCCGCCGGACAGGAATTCAACGAATTCTGCCATCACCTGCCCCACACCAGTCAATGTGACAGACCCCACGATTATGCCCGCAACAGCCATCGCGCAGGCCAGACCGATCATGTTGCGTGCACCGATGATCAAACCATCCGCAACCTGCACCAGCCCTTCTTTGAGCAGAGCGATCACTTGGCCCTGCCCCCGGAAAAACGACTTGAGCGCGTCTTGCGTCAGCAAGATTAGAAGCATGAAGGACGCAGAATAGAACGCTGAGAAGCCCGGCGATTTGCGTTCAACCATAAGCAGGTACATCAGCAAAAAGATCGGCAGCAGATAGTGAACGCCGGATTTAAAAATCTCCCGCGTGGGTGGGAGCGCCTGCATCGTGTCGACCGATAGAGCAAGGTCAGGCCCCTGTGCAGCAAAGCGGACAGCAAATACGTAGGCCAGTAAGAACAGCGCACTCAGAACAAGCGTCGATGCCCCGCCCAACACAGCCTCTGCACCGCCAACCACAAGCCCCGCTAGGTACAGCGTGCCACCTGCAATCACGATCCCGACGCAAATCATAAAGACCGCAGACAGAATGAAGATCACAGGGTTCATCCGACTGGTGCCCTTCATCCCCATCTTCAAAGCCTCAAGGTGCACGATGTAGACAAGCGCCACATAGGAAATGGCTGCAGGCACGATGGCCGTTTTGACGACTTCTACGTAGGACACGCCCACATATTCGGTCATCAGAAAGGCAACTGCGCCCATGACGGGCGGGGTCAGCACACCGTTGATCGACGAAGACACCTCAACCGCGCCTGCCTTGGACGGCGAAAAGCCGACCTTTTTCATCAGCGGGATCGTGAATGTGCCGGTTGTGACCACGTTAGCGATGGACGAGCCCGAGATCAGGCCAGTCGCCGCACTTGCGATCACCGCAGCCTTGGCCGGCCCCCCGCGCAAGTGGCCCAGCGTCGCAAAGGCCAGCGACAAAAAGTAATTGCCCGCGCCCGCTTGATTGAGAAGTGCTCCAAACAGGACAAACAAGAACACAAAACCCGAGGAAACGCCCAGCGCGACGCCGAACACACCCTCGGTGGTCAGCCACATATGGCTCATCGCGCGCTCGACTGACGCGCCACGCCACTGGATCACATCCGGAAGCCACGCGTAGGAGCCAAAGAAAACATAAGCCAGAAAAACAGCCGCCACAGCCATCAGCGGGAAGCCCAGCGAGCGTCTCGCGGCCTCCATCAACAGGACTACGCCGATAACTGCGGCGATGATATCCATCTGCGACGGGGCGCCAGAGCGATCCGCCAATCCGTCCCAGAACAAAAATAGATAGCCCGAACAGAACGCCCCCAAGAGGGCGACAAGCCAATCCTGAATGGGAATGTAAGTGCGTGGGCTGCTTTTCAGTGTCGGAAAGGCCGTGAAGGCGAGAAACACCGCGAATGCGAGGTGGATCGATCGAGCCTGTGCGTTGTTAACCACGCCAAAGCCGACTTCGTAAGGGATAGGCGACGCGATCCACAGCTGAAACAGCGACCAGATCAGTGGTACGCCCCACAAGACATTACGCGAGAAACCACCATTCGGCGTGCGTGCGCCGGTATCGGCTTCTGCGATAAAGTCATCGACCGCTGCGGTCTCGGGTTGCGCTTTGGTGTCGCTCATAGTGCCGCCCTTTGCGATCGGTAAATACAAGAAAGGGCCGCCCGAAGAAACTTCGGATGGCCCCATATCAGTTCAGTAACGGCTTACTCGACCCAGCCGCGCTCGCGGTAGTAGCGCAGCGCGCCGGGGTGGATTTCAGCAGTCAGACCAGAGGTAATCATTTCTGCTTCGACAAGGTTGCCGAATGCTGGGTGCAGGCGTTTGAAGTTGTCGAAGTTTTCAAACACAGCGGACACAACGGTGTAAACCATGTCATCCGAAGTATCGGCGGATGTCACGAACGTTGCGCGCGGGCCCCATGATGACACGTCGCTGTCGTTGCCGGGATACAGACCACCGGGGATCGTCGCTGCGGCGTAGGCTGGGTTGTCGCCCAAAAGCGCTTCGAGGGGTGCGCCTTCGATTGGGATCAACACAACATCACATGTGGACGTCGCTTCTTGTGTGGAGCCGTTTGGCAGACCAGCGGCCCAGATCGTCGCATCGATATTGCCATCACACAAAGCCGAGGCTTGCTCAGCGGAGCTGAGTTCAGCAGCGAAAGACAAATCGTCCACCGAGATGTCATGGTACGCGAGAAGCGCCTCTGCCAAAACCCGCGTGCCCGAGCCGGGGTTTGCGATGTTGACGCGTTTGCCCGCCAGATCCGCAACAGATGCAATGCCTGCGTCAGCATTGGCCATCAGGTGCATTGGCTCTGGGTGGATCGAAAAGAGCGCGCGCAGTTCAGGAAACGCTCCGTCGTCCGTAAAGGCGCCTGTACCAGCAATAGCGGCTGCTTGGACGTCAGATTGGACAACACCAAAGTCCAGTTCACCCTGACGGATGGTACGCGTGTTAAAGACCGAACCACCTGTGGATTCAACCGAGCACCGCAGACCGTGATCAGCACGACCAGCATTGACCAAACGGCAGATCGCGCCGCCTGTTGGGTAATAAACACCCGTCACACCGCCCGTACCGATTGTGAAGAACTCTTGCGCCGATGCCGACGCGCCCATGCCAAGCGACGCGGCAAGCGTCAGCCCTGTGAGCACTTTATGAAATGTCATATGTGACCTCCGAATGTGGTGTTTTGTTATTGTACAAGACGATATGCATCTGTGTCTCGTCCAGCGCATGGTTCGGGATACGTGCCGTGATGTCATCTAAAAACTATTGTTTTTTTTGGCCGACCAATAGGCGCGGTAACCGTTGCGTAGCTGTTCGTATGTTTCGATTCTTTCTGCCGCCTCAGATCCCCCAATTTCAACCAACATCGCAAGCAACAGTTCCAACACGGCCATGGCACCCGCGTTACAGGCAAAGTGGTGCGTCGAATTGGTTGAAACCAGAAGCGTGTGGTCGGCATTCAGGCCGGGTGCCACGATTTCACTGTCTGACACCACAACCAAACGCATGCCCCGTGACTTTGCATAGATCATCGCCTCGATAGTTTCGTGGCTGTAGGGGGTAAAGGTGATCGCGATCAGCACATCTTCTGGCCCCGCGTCCGTCAACTCATCAATGGCCGAAGACATTTGACGCGGCACAATTTGCAATGACTTCAGTGCCATACGTCCGACGTATTGAAAGTTATAGGCCAAGCCATAGCTGGCCCGCATTGCCGTTACGTAAACATCGCGGGCAGAAGTCATGAGCTCCGCGACCTCCCGAATACGGGCAGGTGACTGGCGCTCAAGGGATCGCGATACGATGGCGAGGGAGTTTGAAGCAGCCGTCGCCAGCGCCCCAGTGTCGGCCCCCTGCCATTTTTCCAACCACGGGACCTCGGCGGCAGGGGCATTTAGAGATACTAGGGCATGCCGAAACGGTTCGCGCAGGTCTTCGAACCCAGAAAAGCCCAGCTGCCGGGAAAGCCTAACAAGCGTGTAAGCGCTCACGCCAGACTTGCGCGCCGTCTCACGAATGGAGTCGAGGCCGAAGTCCGCCTCGTTATCCAAAATGTACTTCGCCGCGACCTGCAGCCGCGGCGAAAGATCGGGCGTGGCCTTCTTAATACCTGAAATCGTACGTGTTTTTAATGTGGGGTCCAACGAATCGCCCTCCCTAATTGAAAAACGTTTGTTATTTTTCTGAGTCGTTGACGCAATGTGAATTTTTCCTCACAAAATGCATCAGTCACCAAAAGCAGGAATTACCCAATGGCCCAAGACGTCCCCGCCCACGCATCCGTCGTTGTAATCGGGGGCGGCATCATGGGCGCCTCGACACTCTACCATTTGGCCAAGATGGGTGTGACCGACGCGGTCTTGCTTGAGCGCAACAAGCTGACATCTGGCACCACATGGCACTCCGCCGCTCAGGTGCGCGCGCTTCGCCATTCCCGCAACCTAACACGTATGATCCAATATTCAGTCGATCTGTACAGCCAGCTTGAGAAAGAGACCGGCCAATCAGTAGGCTGGATTCAGGAAGGATCGCTGTCGATTGCGACAACAGAAGATCGACTGACACACGTCCGCAGACAGGCGGCGCTGGCACAGGCCTTTGGCGTAGAAGCGAATGAAGTTTCGGTCGCGGAAGCCAAAGAGCGCTGGCCGCTTATGAACGCGGATGACGTTCTGGGCGCAGTTTGGTCCCCCGCAGATGGGCGGGTAAGCCCCTCAGACGTATGTGCAGCACTCGTGAAAGGTGCAAAGGCGCTCGGGGCGAAACTGTTTGAAGACACCGGCGTCACCGGCATTTTGACCGAAAACGGTCGTGTGCGCGGCGTTGAAACGACCTCTGGAACAATCACGTGTGACGCAATCGCGCTCTGCGGCGGCCTCTGGTCACGTGAATTGGGCGCGATGGCCGGTGCAAGCGTGCCTCTTTGGCCTTGTGAACATTTCTACCTGCTGACCAAGCCCATCGACGGCATCACGGGCAACACGCCCACCCTCAGCGACCATGACAATCACCTGTATATTCGCGACGATTCCGGCGGCCTTCTGGTCGGCTGTTTTGAGCCGATGGGCAAAGCAATACAGCCCGGTATTCTTGATGAAAGCTTTGAGTTCGGCTTGTTGCCCGAAGATTGGGATCACTTCGAGCCGATGATGATGAACGCGCTCAAACGTCTGCCAGCACTTGAAACGGCAGAAGTTAAGATGCTGCTCAATGGGCCCGAAAGCTTTACGCCAGACGGTACATTCATGCTCGGCGAGACTTCCGAAACCAAGGGTCTGTTTCTGGGCTGTGGCATGAATTCGGTAGGTATCGCATCGGGCGGTGGCGCTGGCATGAACCTAGCCCACGCCATCGTCCACGGGCGCACCGCATATGACCTGTCTGAGGCGGATGCAAAACGCTTCGCCCCTGTGTTTGACAGCATCGAACATCTGATGGCCCGGACGCCCGAAATCCTTGGGACACACTACGAGATTGCCTATCCCGGCCGCCAGCTGAGTACAGCACGCGACCTACGCCGCCTTCCGCTTGATGCCGAGTACCGCACAGCCGCCGCGCATATGGGGCAGGTCTATGGATGGGAGCGCCCGCTTTATTTTGGCAAAACAGCCGAGCCCACCATGACCTTCGGAAAACCCAACTGGTTTGATAACGTCGCAGAAGAGGTCCGCGCCGCTCACGAAAGTGCCGCCATTTTCGACGCGTCGCCTTTCGGCAAGATCGACGTGCAGGGGCCCGACGCCGAAGCGTTTCTGCAATATGTTTGCGCAGGCCAAATGGGACGTGCGCCCGGTTCGGTCATCTACACTGCAATGCTGAATGCACGCGGCACCTTTGAATCTGACCTGACAGCCCAACGCATTGCGCCTGATCATTATCGCCTTTTCGTCGGAACTGTTGCGATTGCACGGGATCTATCTTGGCTCCGCAGCCATTCTGATGGTTTCAACGTCGCCCTCACAGACTGTACCGAAGACTATGCAGTCCTTGGGTTGATGGGCCCAAAGGCCTCTCGCATTGCCGCGACCTGCGGAGCAGATGGCATCGACGACATCGCGTATTTCAAACACGCAGAAATCAACATGGCGGGCGTCCCGGTACGCGCTGCTCGTTTGTCTTACGTCGGAGAAGCAGGCTGGGAAATCACCTGTGCGGCCAAAGATGCGCCTGCGCTTTATGCCGCCATGAGTGCTGCTGGCGCGGTGCCTGCGGGGCTATTTGCGCAAACCTCCATGCGGATCGAAAAAGGCTTCTGCGCGATGGGCCATGAGTTGGACGCTGACACCAACCCCATCGCGGCAGGTCTGGATTTCGCCCTGCGCAAAACCGGCGGCTACATTGGGGCAGAAGCGATTGAAAATGCACGCGCTGAGGGGGGTGGTTCTCGTATCGTCACGATTTTGCTAGATGACGTAACTGCGGTACCACTGGGCCACGAGCCGATCTACAGCGGTGAGACAATCGTGGGCGAGACAAGCTCGGCCGCCTTTGGATACCGGGTGGGCTGTCCAATCGTTCTGGGCCACACGCGCCAGCCGTTGAAGCACGACGCAAGCGTTAGCGTGGATATCGCGGGTCAGCGGTATCAAGGGCGCGTTGTCATCGGCGCCGCGTTTGACCCCAAAGGCACGCGCATGCGCGCCCAAGCGCGGGTGGACAGCTGATCATGTCACGCCCCTTGATCATGGTGGCACCAAACGGGGCGCGTTTGGGCAAAGCCGACCACCCTGCCCTGCCCCTAACCGCCGGCGAAATCGCACAAACAGCCAAAGCTTGTCACGTAGCTGGGGCTGACGCGCTGCATCTACATGTCCGCGACAGCAAAGGTGATCACTCCCTCGATCCAGGCCTCTACCGTGAGGCACTGGCAGAGGTCTCCCTAGAAGTCCCCGACATGCCTGTGCAGATCACAACCGAAGCCGTGGGTCGTTTTTCAGTTGAGGAACAGTTTGCTTGCCTGTCATCCTTGACGCCTCAATGGGCCAGCGCGTCGGTACGTGAAATGTCGCGCGATTTGGATGTGGCGCAACGGCTTTATGCCTTTGCCCATGACGCAGGCACCCGCATTCAGCACATTCTCTATGACACCTATGACGCCACACTTTTGAGCCAATGGCACGCCAGTGGTGTTATTCGGCCCGATCAAAATGAGGTCATTCTTGTCCTTGGGCGCTATGCCGATGGATTGCCCAGCGATCCCGAGGCGGTTGGGACGTTTCATGCGGCCCTTCCCGAAAACACACCTTGGATGATCTGCGCCTTTGGCCCAAGCGAGCACGCGTGCCTTCGCGAAGCGGCTCGGCTTGGGGGCGATCTGCGTGTCGGGTTCGAGAACAGCCAGAACCCCGCAGATGGTACGAGTTGGGCAGACAATGCCGCCTCAGTCGGTGCACTCAAGGCATCCCTCGCATCAGTCGACGAAACATCCTGATGCGCTGCGTTTACCCTCTTAGTCCCCTCAACGAGGTATAATCATGTCCCATGTCTTCCCCCGCCATTGCCACAGCACACTCCCTAAGGCCGTCGCGGGAGACGGCTGTTACCTGATTGACGCTAACGGCAAGCGCTATTTCGACGGCTCGGGCGGTGCTGCCGTTTCCTGCCTGGGGCATTCGAACCAGCGCGTCATTCAGGCAATCAAGGACCAAGTCGATCAACTCGCCTTTGCTCACACTGGCTTTTTCACAACAGAACCCGCAGAAGAGTTGGCCGACATGCTGATCGCCCAAGCACCGGGGGATTTGGATCGGGTTTACTTTGTTTCAGGTGGGTCCGAGGCCGTTGAGGCCGCAATCAAGTTGGCGCGGCAATTCCACATCGAAAACGGGGAGCCTGAACGCCGACACCTGATCGCGCGCCGTCAAAGCTATCACGGCAACACGCTGGGTGCGCTGGCCGTGGGAGGCAACGCCTGGCGACGGGCGCAGTTTGCCCCTTTGCTCATTGACGTAAGCCACATCAGCCCCTGCTATGAGTATGCCGAGCGCGCAGAAGGCGAAACGCTAGAAGCCTATGGCCAACGCGCCGCACAAGAGTTGGAGGACGAGATTTTACGTCTTGGTCCCGATCAGGTCATGGCGTTTCTGGCGGAACCCGTTGTTGGCGCGACCCTTGGGGCCGTGCCCGCCGTAGACGGCTATTTTGCACGTATCCGAGAAATATGTGACAAATACGGCGTGCTCTTGATATTGGACGAAGTCATGTGCGGGATGGGCCGGACTGGACATTTGTTTGCTTGCGACGCTGACGGCATCGCGCCCGACATACTGTGTATCGCCAAAGGCTTGGGCGCTGGTTATCAGCCGATCGGAGCGATGCTCTGTACCAGCACAATCTATGATGCCATAGCTGAGGGCACCGGCTTTTTCCAACATGGCCACACCTATCTCGGCCACCCTGTTGCCGCCGCCGCCGGACGCGCCGTGTTGCAAGAACTTCATGATCACTCACTTGTTCAGCGCGTGCGCGAGGTTGGTGATACGTTTCAAAAAGCCCTACACGATACATTCGCGCAGCACCCTCATGTTGGGGATATTCGAGGGCGCGGGCTGTTTTGGGGCATTGAGTTTGTAGCCGACCGCGAGACACGAACCCCCTTTGATCCGCAAAACGGCTATGCAGGCAAGCTCAAGAAAGCTGCCTTTGCGGAGGGACTAGTTTGTTATCCAATGCCTGGAACCCGGGACGGTCAGCATGGTGACCATGTCCTGCTCGCACCGCCTTTCATAATGTCGGACAGCCAAGTAGACGAAGTCACATCGCGTCTAGGACGCGCGGTAGCGGCAGTTTTTCCCGGATAGATTCCGAGTTCCGTCCACCGGACGGCATGCAGTTTCAACTGATCCAAGGTCAAAGGATGATTTGGCGCAGGCGTTTTTTAGTTCTACCACAGCCCAAAAGCTACTGCGGTCTGGAGTTTAGGTGAGATATACACCGCTTGATACTTAACGCTTGTAGTTCTCGGGCTGGTCTATTTCCTACGCACTCCAAGCCACGCACAGCAATCCTAGCAGCGCCGCTGGCCGGGATAGTGATGCGCGGACAGGAGTTAAATCTGCAACAGCTAGCTCGGGGCTCTGAGAGAGTTCCTGGTTGTTCCTGCCCAGATCGTTTCGATCATTCGCCCATTCGGTTCACTACTTTCTGCTGTCGTGGAGCTGGACCGTGGTGTCAATCGGGCGGTTACGTTCGATCGGCGGTCCTCTCGCAATGTCTGTGGCTGTTTTTGCTTCAAAAGTATTTCGAGTTCACGGGCGGCGATCAAAACGTAGCACCACCCAAAACCGCAACGCAAAAAGCCACCCGATGGGTGGCTTGCAATGCGGTATTATTGCAGATTTATTTTTGGTTGCGGGAGTAGGATTTGAACCTACGACCTTCAGGTTATGAGCTAAAGCTGTTTGATTTCAATAACTTAATTAAATCATACACTTAGCCAGCAACCCTTTGAAACCACGAAGGTATTTACCGTGTTTCGTCGATTTTCAACGCCTTAACGCGGATGGCAATGTAGCCAAAACTGTAGCCGCGGGTTGACCAGGCGTTGACCAATAGGCCGCTTGGATAAGGTGTTCGTAATCACGAAGGGCGGGGAACTGTCGTTCGCTGCGATAGGCCTTAGCGACGTCAGTTGAGCAGGAGCGGACTGTTCAGTTGGGTGGCAGCCGCCAAACAGCCTAATCTTGGGTATCGAAGTCCAGGGATTGCTGCGGGTCTTCGGGGGGCAGATCGAGCTCGACCGTGCGATACGCTTTCAAACCTGCACGTTTCGCGTACCTGTGTACGTCTTCATCGTCCGAGTAAACCGTGTGTGCACCTTCCGCTTTGGCGATAGCCACAATTTGCCTGTCGAACTTGATCTTGGTTTTCGTCGCGTCAGGATTTGCCGCATCAACTCGATGACCGCCCCTTCTGATTGCATCACTCATGGCCAGGGCAGCTTCAATGGCTGCCTTCTGGTCGAAAGGCGCGATCCTGAAAGCTGCCTGACCGTTGAGCGTGTCAAGATAAGGCTGCAAGGCATCACCGGCATGCACTAAGACTTCGCTCAGGACCGGTGTGGGAATTACGATCTTTTCCTTGTCGGCTGTGAGGTTTCCGATCAGGTACTCGATCCGCTCAGCTGCTTTTTCGACGGACTCGCCTGTGGCCGGATCGCTCGGCGCTTTTGCGTTAGGATCAAGGACAAGCAGCAGGACCGCGCTATCGAAAACAACCATTAGTGTAAACCGTTGCCCTTCTCGCGAAGCGCTTTCAGGGCACTAATGGGATCGTCCATGTTCTTCCACTCGCTGCCTTCGATGTTGCGCATTTTGTCGATGGCGTCTTTGAGATCATCAGGCGCGAGAACGCTGTAGCTGTCAACGCGGAACTTTTTGAGAATCCAGTTTCCTTCCTGATCGCGCAACCACCGGCCGGCACCGAAAATTCGGACGGGCTCGTACATATGCTTAGCGAGACGGCGTGCGGTCTCACGGTTGGTGTCGATCCCCGTGTATTTGATACACCCATTTTGCAACTGAAGGTGCACGGTTTGATCCGCACCGCTGACACTTATCAGGATGCCGTCGAGCGAGCCCTCCTGATTAAAAGGGCCGTAGGTCGTCGGCTTGGGCCTCTTTACACCTGGGAACGCGATAATCTCGGCGCTCTCGTTTTCGTCTTCGTAGACAAAGCCTGTCGCGTTGTCCTCGGCAAGCAGGCGGTCGATCTCGACTTGGGCCTTGCTGGCCTCAGGACTTCCCTCCCCACTTTTTACCTTTGCGAGATGGGCTGCAACCTTCGGCACATCTTCATGATCAATAATTGTGACGAGCTGAGTGCTGCCTGGCTTGAGCGTTTGGAAATGCACGGCAGTTTCGTGACCGAGTATGGCGGCGAGATTTTGCATGTACTGAGCCAGCCGAGCCATAGGGATGGTCTCGGGCGTGTAGGCTTTGATGTAAAGCGTGTAGCTCTTGCTCATGGTCAACCTCGGCGCGGCCCGTACGTTGTGCCGATTATCAATCATAGCACTTAGATTCGGTAAATGGCAATAAAATTCAATAAACACATGCACTTAATAAAGGTCTTTGGTTTTCAGAATCTTAGACTGCAAGTAGGCATGAAACACATACTTGGCGCTTCCTTTGTTCCTCTGGGTTCGTCTCGAGCCCCTACCGCCATCGTGCCGACAGCTCGCTCTGGTCTTGCCCCGTTTTAGTTCCGGCCTCTTTCGAGCAATGTTTGCTATGAAGGAGATATGGAATGGCAAAGAAGTACACAGACGAGTTTCGCCGTGATGCGGTGCGGATGGCCACGACCAGTGGATTAACGCGGCCGCAACTTTCATCAGATTTGGGTGTGGGGCTTTCGACGCTGAACAAGTGGGTTCAGCGACATCAGCACGATGATTTAATGTCTGGGCCGCATGAGGATGTTGAGAAGGAAAATACCCGCCTTCGCAAAGAAGTCCGGCTACTGCGTGAGGAGAGGGAAGTGCTAAAAACGGCGGCGATCTTCTTTGCAGGCCAAAGCCGGTGAGGTTCGCCTTCATCGACGCGTGGAAAGAAGTTTGGTCTGTGGAGTTTCTTTGCGGGATCATGCAGGTCACCTCTCGTGGGTTTCGTGCTTGGCGGGACCGCCCAATAAGCCAACGCCAGCGGGACGATATGGTGCTTCTGGCCCACATCCGTGAACAACATCGCCTGAGCTTGCAAAGCTATGGGCGCCCACGGATGACTGAAGAACTGCAGGAGCTAGGGCTGAACGTCGGGCACGGGCGTGTGGGCCGTTTGATGCGCGAGAACGGCATCAAGGTCATCAGGACACAGAAATACAAGGCCACAACCGATAGCGACCATACGTTCAACATCGCGCCCAATCTGTTGGATCAAGACTTCACTACGGATGGGCCGAACCAGAAATGGGCTGGAGACATCAGCTACATCTGGACCAGCGAAGGCTGGCTATATCTGGCTGTCATCCTCGATCTCTATTCTCGTCGCGTCATCGGCTGGGCTGTCAGCAACCGCATGAAGCGGGACCTAGCGATCCGGGCGCTGGACATGGCTGTGGCGCTACGGCAACCGCCCGAAGGCTGCATTCACCATACGGATCGTGGGTCGCAATACTGTTCCAACGAATATCAGCGACGGCTGTCAAAGCATGGTTTCAAGGTCTCGATGAGCGGTAAGGGGAATTGTTACGACAATTCGATGGTTGAGACGTTCTTCAAATCTATCAAGGCCGAGCTGATTTGGCGCAACCGCTGGGACACACGCCGCCAGGCAGAAGGCGCGATATTCCAGTATATCAACGGCTTCTACAATCCGCGTCGCCGCCACTCGTCGCTAGGCGGCAAAAGCCCCTTGGCATTTGAGCGAAAGGCCGCATAAATGAGTTGAGAGACCGGAACGCAAGCGTGACAAAACCACTCCGAGGTTGGACGGTAACTCTTGACCCATTCGAGAACACGATCGGCTAGGACCGGCCAATCAATGCCTGACACCCGAACGGCAGCTGAGCGCCGGTTGCGCGCACCTATTCCCTTGTGAAAGGGCAGGGAATTCACAAGTCACTCAATTCCACCTTCCGCCTATTTTCCGCCCCCTGCCACGTGCTCTGACTTGATAGCAGCGCAGATCTACGCCTGTGTCAGGTCAGGAAAGGAGGCAGATTGGATGGCAAACCGACTGAAACTGAACGAAAAAATCCTGCGCGATGCGGAGCCACAGGAAGGCAACAGCTACCAGATCTTCGATACGGATATCCGTGGGCTGGCAGCAAAGGTACAACCGTCCGGCAACCGCGCCTTTACGCTGGACTACCGCTTCGCCGGACGGCAGCGCAGACTGACGATCGGGCGTTGGCCGGAGTGGAGCGTGACGGCGGCCCGCGAACGGGCCCGCGAGCTGCGCCGCATGATCGATGAGGGCGAAGATCCACTGGCGGCGAAGGAGGAGCTGCGCGAGGCCCCGCGCGTGAGCGACATGATCGACCGCTACATAAGGGAACACCTGCCCAAGCTATCCCCGACCAACGCCGGCGATCAGATCTCCATGCTGCGGAAAATGGTCGAACCCGCATGGGGGAACCGGCTGGTGACGGACATCACCAAATCGGATGTGGCCAAGTTTCTCGATTTCGTGGCCGAGGGTCGTCCGCGGCCCTGCAAGCAGAAGCCCAACAATCGGGCCCGGAAACTTCAGGGCCACAAGCCCACCCCGATCCGCGCGAACCGAATGGGGGAAGTGCTGCGCAAGATGTTCACACTGGCCATGGAATGGGAATGGCGGTCTGACAATCCAGCGCAAAGGTTCCACCGGCGCATCGAACACGCCCGGGAGCGTTTCCTGTCGCCGGAGGAACTGGCCCGCCTTGCGGCAGTACTGGACAAAGCCGAGGATCAGCGCGCCGCTTCGATCATCCGGATGTGCATGCTGACTGGCGCGCGTGTCGGAGAGGTCCGTCAGGCACGCTTCGAACAGTTCAACCTCGACTACGCCATCTGGTCGAAGCCGGCATCGACGACGAAACAGCGCAAGATCCACCGCGTCCCGATTTCGCAGGACGTGGTGGCGATTGTTCGGCAGCGGCAGCTGGTCGTCCCACGAGGCAATCCTTGGCTCTTCCCCGGTGACGCCGTGGGCAAGCCTGTGCGCGAAATCCGACGTTTCTGGCTAATGGTCCAGCGAGAAGCCGATCTACCCGACGTCCGTATCCATGACCTGCGCCATACCTTCGCCTCGCTGCTGGTCAGTGGCGGTGCCTCACTCGAGATCATCGGACGCCTGCTAGGCCACAGCCAGATGCAGACCACTCAGCGCTATGCCCACTTGATGGAGTCACCCCTGCGTGCAGGCGTGGACAGCGTGGCCAGCATCTTCCGACCACGGCCACAGCTAGTGCACGATGCCGATCAGGACCAGCGCTCAGCGTGATTTGGCGCTGGGCGCTATTTCCGGCCCCGAAGGATCCGCCAAATCATCAGGATCCGTTTACGGATCGTGCTGTCCTCGGGGACTTTGCCCGACTTCGAGTTGCGGACAAACCATTCCTGCACCTCGCCCACGAGGGCCGCCTGGCTTTCTGGAACCCCGTAATCGTTGATCCGTTTGAAAAGCCATGCATACATCGCGTCCCAGTCATAGCGCGGCGTTGCACCTGCGGAATGCGCACTGCGGCGCAGGAGATCGCGCTCATCCTCATAACGCTGCACGTCTTGCCCGGGGACGAGAAGATCGTTGCTGCGGATCAAAATGCCTTCGGCCGGATCGGTGATGTAGATCCAGTCGCCCCCCTCATAGGGCGCGATGCGCCGCAGCGTGGCTGTCTCTTCGCTCGGGCCGATGCGGCGAAACATGGGCAACACATCGGCGATGTTGACCTGGACCAGGCCTCCTATGCGCTGCAGGCCGCAGTCGACGGGTGAAATGCCCGTGACCACCCTCAGCTGCCCGAGGATTGCTGCGTCCACAACTCTGTGCACGCCGTGATCCCAGCGGATAGACAGCTCCATAATCGAATAAAACGCACTTGGTGTCGCAGTCATTGATCCTTTCCTCCATGTTCCCGTGACCTCATCGGCGCGCACGTCTCGGCCCACCGCTCCCTTGCGCAGGTTACGCGCCAAGGTCCGCGCGCCGCGGGGAGACACGCGTGGGTGGATTGCGAGAACGATGTGCGTGGGGATCGTGAGAATCGCCCATGCCGCCACCAACAGCTTGCGAAAGCTGGAGAAAAATGCACTCAATAGGGTGTAAAATTCTGGCACCTAAATGAAATATGTTCCCTTTTCCAAAACCCACGAGCTGCTGCGTCTTGCAGACATGGCTGCCGCGCGCGAGGACGGCGTCAGCTTAGAGGAGATCAAACAAACCTTTGGCGTCACGCATCGAAGCGCCCAGCGCATGACACAGGCCCTCGCACAGACTTTTCCGAGCGTTGTTGTGTCTGGCGGCAAGAGGGGCGAACAGAAGCGATGGTCTCTCGCCGGGGACGAGCGCCTTCTGCATCTCAAAGGCATACGGGACGATGAGCTCTCTGCGCTGGATATGAGTATTCGCCGAGCGGAGCGGGAAGGGGCAATAACCGAAGCCCGCGCGCTGGCCGCCCTGCGTGATCGCTTGGTTGTCCTACATTCCACAAGCGAGGTCGTGCGGGCAGAGGCGGATGCCGAGGCCACTTTGCAGGCGCGTGGCCACGCCTGTCGGCCGGGGCCCAGCACGGCCTATGATCCCGCAATCCTCGAGATAATAGATCTTGCCTTGAAGGGGCCGTTCAGACTGGAGATCACATATCTGGCAGAATTAGACGACGTGCCACGCCTGCGCACTGTCGAGCCCTATGGAGTGCTCTTCGGGACCCGTTGTTACCTGGCATGTCGTGATCTGGCCGCTGATGAACGCATCCGAAACTTCCGCGTAGATCGGATTTTGCACGCGCGCCGGCTGAACGACAGCTTTGAGCGCAAACCAGGGTTTGATCTCAAACAACACGTGGCCCGCGCTTTCGAATCCTTTCACTCCGAAACCGAGTTCGGGACAGTGATCTGGCGCTTCAGTAGCAGGGCAGCCCGGGCAGCACGCAATTACGTGTTTCATCCCAACCAGACCATCGAGGACGATGATGATGGTGGGCTGATCGTCAGCTTTGAGGCTGCTGGCTGGCTGGAAATGGCCTGGCATCTCTACAAGTGGGGCGACACGGTCGAAGTGATCGCCCCTGAACAGTTACGCCGCATGGTGGACGGCCATCGCCGCGATGATTTCCCATCTCTGCCGTGATAGCATGGCCAACCATCAGGTGGAAAAGATGTGCAGCCGTTTCCAGAGACAGCCGCCCCTGACTGCCCGGTGAAATCCGCAAACATCCGTTCGCTTTGGCTCTCCGCAGCCGCAGCCCTGAACAAAACGCCGGAATTTGCCGTGGAAAATTCCGGAAATCAGGGCGCAAGCCGCTCTGACTTCGCCAGCAGCCCGCAAAACCAACAGCAAAATAAGGGGTGGAATGTGGATTGGCCTTCAATTCCACCTTCCGCCTCGTTTCCGCCCATCAACCTCTGCTTCGATTCTCCCAGCCCGACCTAACAGGGCTTGAAACATAGGAGATCAGGAATGTCGGAGACGATGACGCTCGACCACGAGACTGCGCCGCTCAATCTGCTTGCGGACTGGATTACCCGGGATCTGCTGGCCCAAGAGTTGATGATCACGACGGATACCCTGTCGCGCTGGGAAGCGCGGCGCGAGGGACCGCCCTGCATGCGGGTCGGCCGGAAAGTTTTCTATCGCAGGTCCAGCGTAGAACAATGGCTGCTGAGCCGAGAGCAAAGTCAGCCTGTACGCCAGCGGAAGGGACGTCGATGAGCATCCCCCTTCCCTTCCGCAAGCCCAGCGCCCGAGACCGTGTCCGCCAGGAGTGGATTGAAGAGCGCCGCCGCGAGGCGCGCATGGTGGTCGCCGATATGGTGCACCATTCTGACTACCTGTTGCGCCTCGCCTGCAATGTATTGGTCCAGCATGGCGAAACACCCGAGGAGCGCGAGGACGCACGTATCCTGCTTGTCGTCCTCGACGCCAAAACGCCGGGGCGGCTGCCCGCGCCAGATCGGGAGGGCCGCTCATGAAACGACGCGGCACACCCGAAGCAGATCTGCAGCGCGCTGTCGTGACCACGCTGCGTTTTGCCCTCCCCAAGGGCGCCATCATCCATCACTGCGCCAACGAGGTAACCGAAGCCGGCCCGCGGGGCGCCAAACGGCAAGCGATCCTCGTTGGCATGGGTGTCCACCCCGGATTTGCCGACCTGGTCATCCTATGTGACGGTCGCGTGCTGTTCCTCGAGCTAAAATCCCTCAAGGGGCGCCTGAGCCCTGCGCAGGAGGAATTCCGCAACGCGGTGCTGGCCCAAGGCTTTGGCTGGACACTGGTGCGCTCGCTTGATGATGCGCTGGGCGCCTTGGCAGACCACGGGTTCACGACGCGTGTTGCCTCCCCAACCGGGAGGGGCGCGCCATGAGCCATGCCGCCACCAATTGGGCCATCCAGCAGCGCGGGCTGAAGCCTGCGACCAAGATCGTGCTCTGGCATCTGTGCGATCGGTTCAATCCGGACTTCGGTTGTTTCCCGACACAAGAGCGGCTTGCCCATGATTGTGAGATCGGGCGCGCGACGTTGAACCGGCATCTCGATGAGCTGGAGGCCCGCCGGTTGATTAAGCGCGTGCGCATCGTCGACACCAAGACCGGCCAGCAACGGCCCACGCGGTATCTGCTCGGGTTCGAGTTCGACGATGGAGGTGATGCAGGTGCGTCACGACCATCCGGTGATGGGAAAGCCGCTCCGAGTGTGAGTGACACAGCGCCGCTCTGCCCCCCTGAGGACGCTTCATCCGCATCGCAAAACACCGCAAAAACGCCGTGTCTTAGTTTGGGACACGGGCCACACGCTGAAACCTCCTATGGCGACAAGGGTAAAACACCGTCAGGCCCTGCCACCCCGTGTCCCAAAACAGGACAGGGAGAAGAGAGGCGGCCCGTGTCTCATTTTGGGCAAAACTCGTGTCTCAAAAATGGCGATTCCCGTGTCTCAAAATGGGACACTAACCTTGTAAGGGAACCTTTAAGTAAACCAGTAAAGGAGGAGGACGCGCGAGCGCGCGAAACCGCTTTTGATGTTTTTTTTGGAAAGCTGCTCGCGGCGCTGGGCTTCGATCCTGACGGGACGCTTCCTGGCTGGTGGCAGGGCTGGCCACCGCGTGAGCATGTCCAGCGCTGGATTGATGATCTCAGGCTGAGCGAGACCGAAATCCTCGAGGCGGCTGAGGCGTCTCGGCAGGAGCATCCCGCGCCTCCCGACGGGCCCAAGGCGCTGGATCGGATCATGCAGCGCTGTGCCCAGCGCAAGGCGGATGTAAAATCCAGAGGTCGGCGCAAGGCGCAGAAGCCAGCGAAACCGAAACACCAACCGATCGCTGATATGCCCGCATTCTACGCCGATTGGGTGAACTCGGAGAAATACCTCCCCTCCAGTGCAATCAGCAACAGCATGCGCGACCGGATGCTCGCCCGCGGCCTGGTCACACCACAGCAACTTCGTGAGCGAGGCGTCCAATGAAACACGATCGCAATTTGCAT
>Ga0228664_1000166_pt1 | contig 43547 bp, 51 predicted proteins | sample 78DmetaG_FD_183029 | JGI IMG/M metagenome (GOLD analysis project Ga0228664, IMG submission 183029) | Seawater microbial communities from Monterey Bay, California, United States - 78D | ecosystem: Environmental > Aquatic > Marine > Coastal | place: USA: California | collected 2016-09-26 | reverse complement strand
AAGCCTGAAATGTCCAATGGTTTTTTAGTGATTAGTAAACATAGGAAATCAATTTAGTTTGTTAGTAATTGTGAGTATAGCTTTTTGCCATCTCCAATTGGCAGTTGATCTGGCAACTCCCAATTTTGTGCAAATTTCCTTCCAAGGCAGTCTTGAAGCTCTTAGCCAAATGACTTTGCGATCATCAATTTCATCCAAAAGATTTATCCATTTGCAGGTTTCTTCCATGTTGGATATAGCTTCAGAGGTAGGTGGCCATCTTTTTGGCTTTCGATCCATCATGGCGATTTCTCTTTTGGTGTAGATGATCTCTGGCCAAGCTGACATATAGCCATTAACCCTAACAGCAGGAAGCCTGCTCAAAGTTCTGACCGCCTCCTCAAAGCGATCAGCAACGATTTCTTTAGTCCATTTTTGATTTTCCATTTTTTTGCCTATTTTGATTGTTGTAAATTTTGTTGCCAATTTGCTTGATAAGCTCTTGCTCATCCCAGCTCAGACGCTCATCATCTTTTTTGACCACCAATATTCCGTCATTTTTCCAGCCATCTTTTTTGACTTTCTCAATGTCGATTTTTACTGGCTTCATTCTGCCAAGTGGGCTTTGATAATCCTTTTGCATACTTATCTCGTTTGATCTTTGATTACTAAATCCAGCAGAGCTAAGGCATCAGCCTCATTGTCATCTTTGGGAGTAAATCCCATTTCAGTGATTTTACTGATGATCTGGCTTTTTGAGGCATTGCCTTTGCCGGTGATATGCTTCTTGATCGTGCCGACTGGAATGCCAAGATATGGGATATTTCCTGCTTCGCACCAAGCGGTAAGATGAGCTAAAAATCCACCATACGCATGGGCTGCATCAACTCCGATATGGCGTCTGACTTCCTCGAAGTAGATTTGATCAACCACACCAGAGAGCTTGTTCATTTCATCAAGCCAGTTTTTGAAGCGAAGATATCTCATGCCACCACCTTCAAAGCGATCTGATCTGAAGTTTTCAGTTCCGCTGAGAATTTTTTGATCTGCCAGACAAACTGCCCAGCCTGTTTTTGTGCCTAGATCGAGTGCTAGAATTTTTTGTGTTTTCATAATTTTTTAAAATTTAGTTAATTTTGATTTGTAATTTGTTGTTTTTTGAACCCTTGATCAGCTACCCCATATTTTTACTATGGGGGTTTCTTACCCCCATATGTAATATGGGGGGTTACAACCACGGAACTTAAATAAGTTACCTTAAGCCATATGAGTACTGGGTTTATACACTGCGAAACTTGAATTTTTTTTGAGCATTTTTTTGACCAGTGCGGAACTTGAATAAAGCCAGTGTTTATATGCTTTTGTGACAATTTGCTAAAATTGAAATGCGGAACTTGAAGGGGGTAGTGCAGAACTTGACTGCGGAACTTCAAGACCCTTGTAAATACTGGGCTTAACTTTAAGTTCCGCATTTTGTTATTTTGATTTTGCGGAACTGCGGAACTTGGTGCAGAACTTGATTTTTTTGCTAAATTATACATCATCTTCCTCATCATTTTTTGGCCATATTATTGGCTCTTTTACCTCTAAAACCGTTCCTACATTTGGTGATTTATAGTGAGTTGGAAAAATATTTATTTTCTCGTTATCAGGAGATATGAATTTCATGCTTTCAACACATAGAATTCCATATTTTGACCTTATATTGCTGATGCCAAGTTCACTGAAATTTCGATTAAATTTGATAAATCCTTTGGTGGATAAAACAGATATCCTTCTGCTTATTGAGTCGATATATCCAAGACCTTCTTTATTTTCGAATTTCTCAGCAAACTGATTATTGGTGTAAAGATTACCCTTGAGAGATTCAGATCTGATTAGATTTAATATCACCTCTGCCTTTCTATCCCTTTCAGCGTCAAGTTTTTCTCCGTAGGTTTTACGAACCAATCTTTCTCCAAAAGGATTTAACTCAACCCATTTATTATCTTCTTTCTCAACGATTTTGCGTGGAATAGATGAACCATTTCTCAGTTCAAAATATAGATTTATTCTTGAGTCAAGCTCGTCAGGGCGATGAAGAATTAAGCCGCTTGAATAGAAACTTCTTAAGCTTCCGGCACCAGAAAATGCTTGAAACGGATCTTCTTCAACTTCTTTCTTTTTAATCTTTTTAGTATGATGGCAAAGGATAATGCCCATATCTGAGTTGAGCATTGAGCGAAGTTTCTCAATCCTATTTTGCAGGAAAAATAACATGGCATTATTGTCATTTTCGCTGGAGCCAGGAGCCCCTCCGTCAAAGAGATTCCTGATTGGATCAATGCATAAAATATCTATCTTTTGATTAGGAAAATTATGAGCGATGGTTTTATAAACTGTATCAACGCCATTATCATTTAGAATCATTTGAATGTTGGTCGTAGAGACTAAATTGCTGGACGCTTTAGCAATTGTTTCTTTTGAAACTTTTAGCTTCTTGATTCGCTCTCTCATATAATGATAGCCAATCTCAGCTTGCAGATAAAATATACGAAGAGGTCTTGGTGGTTTTAATCCAAGAAATGATTCACCTGCTGCCATATGGATTAAGAAATTTATTAAAAAATCACTCTTTCCAACTTTGGGAGCACCGCCAATCAGAAGAAGTCCACCTGGGGTTAATAATCTTGGCGAGATCAAATCCTCTGGCATTGGAGTTTCATCATTTAGAAACTCTGATATGGTGAAGCTTGGCAATTTTGGATCAAAACTTTTTGCAGTATTTAGGAAGCTTCTAATATCAAATTTCTCTGCTACAGCATCATGAGCATCCCATTTATCTTTCTTGTCATCAGGAGGGCTTAAAACTGAAATGAAAGAGCAGATATTTGTTAGATGCTTAGATAATCTTTCTGCATAGCTAATTCCTGCCTCATCATTATCTGGCCAGATGATTAATTCTTTGCCTTGAAGTGGTGACCAGTCAGTTTTTTCAATTGGAGCATTTGCACCAAACATTGCGGTTGTTGCAGTAAAGCCATTTTTAATTAAGGCATCTGCTGTTTTTTCTCCTTCAACGAGGATTATTTTTTTAGAAGTTGCAATTCCTGGAATATTATAAAGCGGTCTGATATCTGGTGCTTTTGCTTTTCTTGATTTTATATCCCAAATTCTAAATTGTTTACCTTGATCATTATCGTAGCGATAAACAACAGCAAGGAGTCGGTTATTTTTATCAAGATAGTTCCACTCAGCAGATGGCTTGCCAAGAATATCCATTGGAGGAAGTTTTTGAACTGGCTGGAATTTCCGGTTAGTTGGCTTATTTCCTAACCACTCATTAATTTCAGTTAGAAGCTTTGGAAATTCATTTTTGCTATAGCCTCTAACCTCAGCCCATAGGTTAAAAAAATCACCGCCTTGGTTAGTAGCAAAATCAAACCAGCTTCCTTGCTTATCTCCTTGCAATTGAACAACTAGGCTTTTGCCTTTATTACCTTCTGTGTCACCAATATAAAAACAGTTATTTTGAATATATCCTTGAGGAAGCAGATAATGCAGGGCTTCATCTATCCTAGTCAGCAGATCATTTCTAATGCCATCAGTATCAAGTTTTTCTGGAACAGAATATTGATTATTGGCGCTGTTAAAATCTAAAAAATCATTCATATTTATTTAAAATTTGAGATTAAAACAACGTTCACTCCATGGGCAAAATCGGCATTCAAAATAGGAAGAATCGCTTGATATTCTGGGTAGTAATTCTCCTGCCTCAGTCGCCGTTAGAATCTTGACTGCTTTATCACTTAGGCTCTGAGCTAGGGATTTATCAAAAGGGATTAGTTCAAAATGGATTTCCGCTGTATCCTTATTAATTGCGGTAAAAAGAGCGGGGTTTTTAGAAATATCAGGGATAGAGCTTTCCATGTAAGCCTGATAGATAGCAATTTGAGCCGCATAGATTGGCTTTGAAATTACTAATCCTTTTTTGACGGTGTCGTTCCAAGATTTGTTGTTGAGAGATTTACATTCCCAGAGCATTGGGAATTTTAGGTTTAACTCATTTGGAGCTGATGTAATTACGCCATCAATATGACCCTTGATCTTTCCACCAACTACAGAGAAGCCAAATTGATCGCCATTTGCTTTATTGGTGACTAACTCAAAGCCTGTATCTCTTAACCATTTTATTGCTAGCTCTTCAAAAACATGTCCCGCTTGAAATATCCTTAAAATCTTGCCAGAAAAATTCTGACCTTCATCTTTTTGGGTTTTAGTATATTCGAATTGTAGAGCTCTATTACAACCGACCCCAAGGCGAGATGCTCCAAGATAATCTCTTGGAGTTTGCTGTTCATTTTGAATTGTTAGAGCTTTATCAATTAGAACTGATATTTCCTCTGATAATTTTGGTCTGTGGTTAAAATCTAGCATGGCAAATCCTCCTCTGAATCAGCTTCTTTTTGCTGCATAGATTCTTGATAAGCGGTGACAGCTACTTCAATTAAACAAAGGACTTCTTCCCTTGAATAATCAGCCAAAGGTCTGCTCATGCCAATTTCTGCCACATATTCACCGAGTGGCTTTAATGCATATTCGATTGAGTCTTTTTCTGCTTTAGTTAAATCGATCATTGTTTTTTCTTTAAAATGGTTACTAAAAATTTCTTGGCAGTTACGAGAGCAGAAATATTTCCTGTATTTCTGATTCCTCGGATCTCCTGCTCGAAGGGGAGGAGGAATAAATCCAAATCCTCCCGCTTCTCTTTTGCATATTTGGCAGACTTTCATGATACACCTCCCAGTAGCAGGTTCTTGATTTCTGTTTTGTTGAAGTGGAATTTGAGTAGATTGGCTGCCTTATATTTAGTGATGCCAAAGTCGGTTCGGTATTTATGAGGCAGAAGATTGATTTGCTTTATTGACGCTGCTTCATTGAGCCATTTTTTGGATTTGTAAGCGTTCTCATAAGTTTCATTTTCATTGAGAAAGTCATCAGCTGCAGCAAGGCAAATTTGCTTTGACCCATGGGCTAGTAATTTTATTCCTAAAAATTCACTGCCACCAATTGCGTGCCAATTATCATTTAGTAGAAAAGCTCCAGCAAAGGCATTAAAGCCACAGGCCATAAAGGAAGACTCATCATCAAATAAGTCGCACCATTGGAAATTTGATCTTTTGGTAAGTAGGTCAATTTCTGTCATCTCAAAATTGACTAATTCTGACCTTTCTGTTTCTTGAGTTGTTGTGAGATCAGCTCCGCATAAAGGACATTCTTTTGAAGCGGAAGGAATTAGAGTATTGCACTCAAAGCAGTTTTTCTGTGAATTTGACGGTTTTTTATTTTCTGACTTTTTGCTATTTTCTAAATTTGCATCAACCTCTAAACATCCGTGAGTTAGGCTTGAAGTTCCAAAATCTAAAATAATGCAATCATCTTTGGTGATATCAGGATAAAGATCGGGACATACTACTCGAAGTCCTCGACCTATCATTTGAATCATAGTAGATTTAAATGATGAGGGACGAAGCAAAACAACGCAGGAGGTTGGTTGATAATCCCAGCCTTCAGTTAGAACGGCTACATTCACGATTACTTTTGCATCGCCAGTTTCATATGTCGCTAGAGTGTTTTTCCTTTCTAAATCAGTTAAATTGCCGTGAATTAAAACTGTTTTGACGCCATTATTATTGAAAATCTCTGCAACTGAAACTGCGTGCTTAATAGTGGAGCAGAAAATTACTGTTTTTCTGTCACTGGCATATTTTTGCCATTTATTAAAAACTTCCTGAGTGATAGGAGATTTATTCATAATCTCCTCAACTTCCTTCATATCAAAATCACCAGCAGTTTTTCTGACTGCTCCTAAATCTCTTTGCGTGCCGACATCAATAATGTAGGTTTTTGGTGGTACTAAATGACCAGAAGCAATTAATTCTGATATTCTGATCTGATCAGCAACATTAGAAAAAATACCAGATAGGTTTTTCTTATCACTTCTATTCGGAGTTGCAGTTACTCCATAAATTAGAAGATTTGGATTTATCTTTTTTGTTTGAGCGATAATTCTTTGATAAGAATCTGAGGTTGAATGATGAGCTTCGTCAATTACCAGAAAATCAATTTTAGGAATCTGGTTCAGGCTATTTTGCCTGCATAAAGTTTGCACCATAGCAAAAACAACCTGACCAACAAATGACTTCTCTTTAGCGTCAAAAATTGATGTAGAAAATTTAGGATTAATTTTAAGAAATTTATCCCTATTTTGAGAAGTTAACTCATCACGATGGGCAAGAATTAGAGCTTTTTGCTTTTTTTGAACTATCTCCCCAGTGACTTTGGATAGAATCAAAGTTTTGCCTGCACCTGTTGGAGCAATACCCAGAGTGTTACCATGCTCTTTTAGGGCGATAACACTCTTATTTACAAATTCTTGCTGTCTTGGTCTCAGTATCATTTTAAATTACCCTTAATTTATTTGATTACTGAGCCCAAGCTGGACGATTATTTGATGCAGTTTGTGACTGCGCATTGGATGTTTGCTGAGGTATGGAAATATTCCCCATCAATTTAGCATAATCCTTATGATCAGGAGTTATGGCAAATTTGATCTCATTCTTACCATCGCCATTTTGATCTTTACCAACAGAGATTTTTGCAACGAACTCAATGCCATCCAAATCTTTTAGACCATTTATGCGTCTGGCATTTTGGGCTTTTTCTGAATTGTCAGATTCGGCTACACCTCTTGCAGAGTTAAGAATGGCCTTTACAAAAGACCTGCCAATATTTGCCCATTCTGGCCCTTTTTCTGAGTGAAGACCAATAAGACTCCATATTTTGCGTCTAGCAAATTCACCTTCTAAAACGACAAATTCACAGGAAAGATAGATTGATCCTGTATTTTGGTTTTTGGTTGCGTATCCGCCACTCCATCCTTGATTAGCATCATCATGACCACCTGGTCTGATTTGCATTCTAACTTTTGCTAGAGTGTTGTTTGGAATTAAATCGTAAGATGCTTGATTGTCTGAATTGTTAAAATCGTTCCACATAATTATTTACCTTTATTTGAGTTATTATTATTAAAATTTGAATATTGGAGATGCTCACCGATGGGCTTTGCTTCTGACTTAATCTTTGTCATTAGCTTGCCTAAGTGAGGCTCTTCAATTACGTTTAATCGCCTTGATCTGTCTTTTGCAGGATAGGAAAAGGGATTGAGTGTTTGGCAGATGAACGCCCGATAGGAATCTCCCTCATCTTGTTTAATCTCAGCCATAGTGATGACTTGATCAACGATGCCTGGAAGTTCTAAACCAGTTTTTGATCCTTCAATTTGAGGGGAGTAGGTCTTGCGATTAAAGTCATCGAGCTTTTGATCTAAAATACCTACAAACCAGATATTCTTAGCTCTGGTATGCTGAAGATGGGTAAGCCAATTAATCATCTCTCTGCCATGCAAACCATAAGCACCTCTGGTATCTGGCTTTCCTGATTTATCAGATATTGCCTCTGGTTGACCCATTGCATATTGAAAACAAAGTCGACCAGCAACCGTTATTGAATCGATGAAGATGGTCTCGTATTTATCTAGAGATTTTGGATCACCAAACTTCTGACAAACTGCATCAAAATGTGCTTGGCTAAACTTTTGCTCAGGACGAAGTGATGGATTTGCACCACCAATAAATACGGCAAAATCACAACATTCTTCCCAAGTTTTAGGACGAATAGTATCTCCAGACCATCCCTCAACAGCTAGATCTCCTGCTTCCAAGTCAAAGAAAAGAGTAGTTTTTGGATCAAGAGTCCAAAGCAGACTAGTTTTGCCAATTCCGCTTGGCCCGAAGATACAGCCTTTGATTCCTCTAGTTTCCTTTAAACGCTCATCGGCGCTGATTATTGGTAAATTATTCATGGCCAACCCCCTTAATTTCTTCAATCTTGAAGGTTTCCTTACTTGTTTTTAGGATTCTGGCAGGCCTGAAGAACTTCTTAATATATTCTGGCCAAGCATTGAATTTAGTTTCAGAAAGCTTGTAAGCGATGGTGACGTATTCGTAAGGATTATCGCCAAATTCCTTAATCTCAGAAACAGCTTCTTTAAGTTTGGATTGGTCCCAATCTACTCTTTTTGTGACAACGGAAGTTACCTTAAAATTGCCATCATTAAAGTGGATTGTGCCAGTGACCTTATCTTGATTTTGCCTTATATCAGTGACTCTATTTTGATATTTAAGGGATATGGCGGAATCTAGCCAATCCTTTAATCGTTTAGCTTGATCAAGATTGGCAATTGAGTCCTTTTGTAAAGACACCAATTTGCTTATTTCTAGCTCGGATAATTCCCCGATTGGGATATGACGAGCACTCTCTATGGTTAGTGTGTTATTCATAATATTTAAATAATTGAAGTTGATAATGGGGTAGAAGGAGGAAGCGGAGTTAAGTGACTATTGCTAGTCTCATAATCCTTGATGGAATCGGTGCTGTACCTGATACGGCCACCAATTTTGATGTAAGCGGGACCCATTTTGAGCCAACGCCACCTTTGCAAGGTTTTGTGAGAAATTCCCCACTTTCTTGCTAAGGATTTTTCTGATAGAAGTAATTGTTCAGTCATGTTGAGAAACCATTAGTTAGTTAATAAAAAAACTAAGGTAACTTTAGAAATATGGTCGGGGGACGATCGGGGGACGCAGGGGGGACGATCGAGGGGAAATTAAGTTTTTTTGATTTTTTTAAGAAATTTATTCGGTTTTGAACCAAACGAAGCCATCTTTTGCGCTCATCACTTCTTTTACTGCGCTTTTTTTGAAGATATCACTAAATCTGGATTCAGTCTCAATATCAGCAATATTAAGAATCGTACTCCATCTCATTTTACTGTCAGGATTTTCAGCATAAAGATCACACATTACTTTAAGGATTTGGCGTCTTTTATCTCCTTTAACATCAAAGGACTCATCACCAATAAATAAAGTTCCGGCATCCTCAGTACAACGAACATGAGGCTTATATTCATCATCAGCTCCTGATATGAGGATATTGGCAATATAATCCATGTTGAAGAGCTTGTCTTGCGAGAAGGTTAGAAGTTTTGGAATAGAGATAATTTTTGCCTTTTTGCTTAGTTGAGTTGGGCAATGCTCATTTGATGAGGCGAGGATTAATTTTGGAAATTTGGTTGGTGATTCTTTTAGAAAAAATTCATCAATTTTTTTGAAGTTAATTTGATCATTTAATCTTCTGACAAAAAAGATGGCATATTTTTTCTTTTTTATATGTTCTTCGCCGATAAAAAATAAATTATCATCAAGGTAGCTGTTCGAATTCTTTCTACTGCCTTTGGAAATATCAAATTGATCAGCGATAAAGTCAGTTAATTTAGCGAAATTAATGTCAAAAGTTTTAAGTTCATCTTCTGGGACTGGTAGGAATTCGCCATAATCTGATAAATAAACAAAGGAATTTTCGTCATCGCTCCATTCAATGTAAGCTTCTTTATCTTGGCTTGGTAAATAATAAGTTTCTAAATCTCTGCCTTTTGTTAGAAAATTATTTTTAATTAAATTGTCAGCAATTTCTTTGCCAAGATTTGATTTGAGGTGGGAATAAGTAATATTTGGATCTGCTTGCTCCACAATATCGATTAGCAATCTAAATATTTGACTATCTATCTTCATATTTTTTCAACAATTCCCCATTTTTCTAGATATCTATCGCCGATGATTTTTTCTTTTTCAGTTCTATCTTTCAAGTCACAGCCATTGGGGTCGGTAATATTAACGTGGATTAGTTTGCCTCTAGGATTTTTAGTGTCAGGCTTGAATTTGATTGATAATTTTACTCTTTTGATTTCAAAGGAGCTTGCCAGAGGATTATTGCCAGCAAACCAATTTTCAGCTATTTCATAAATTGTTCTTTTTTCTGAGAAGGGAGATTCAAGAGTATTGGAGTTTTTGCTATTAAATGGCTTTAGCTTGATAAGAGTAACTTTGATATCTTCAATTCCATCCTTCAAATCAACATCTTTCATCAAATCCTGATAGGACTTAAATTTGGCAAGATTATATTTTTTAAGCCTGATCTCAAACTCATCATCTGCGCTTTTTAGAAAAATATTGGCAAATTTTTTAGCCAAAAATTCTCTATTATCTTTTGAGTTTGAAATCACATCAATCAATCCACTTATTGGGTCATAGCTAATTGAAAAATCTTTAGCAGGTGCAAAATGTCTTGTTACCACTTCATCCTTATCAAAAGTCTGTATTGATTGTGGCAAACCATCATTAAAACCAGTTAAAATACAAATTTCTAATTTATTGCCATCCTTATCATTTTTATCACGACAGCTAAATTCTAGATTTAATTTTCTGCTGACATCTAAGTGATTTAAAACCTCCTCTTTGAATTTAGCTATATTTTCTTCTGATTTATCTAATTTCTTATTTTGTGGTCCATGAAATGAGCTCCATTCTTTTGATTTTCTTTTATAATCATGTGATACCCAAAATTCTGCTGTTCTAAATTTCTCAGGAAAATTTTGATGCATATAAAGCCCTCTAGCATATTCTCCTTGCTGATTCAGAAATACCCCATCTTTACCAGCAATGTTACTTAAAGCATTTTGACCTAGCTCATCACTCATACCATGAACTCGATCAATAATATCAAATAAATTCTGCTTTTTAGCATCTTCACAGCCCCAAACCAAGCTAAATAAAGAATTGTGATATTTTCTATTCTTACCATCCCACTTAAAATCATCAGGAACTTCGATAATATCTTTGCCGATTAAAAAGCTCTTCAAATCTTCCCCAGGGGTATTTCTAATAAATTTTTTTACCTTTGTTTCCATATCACAATAGTTTTAGTTGAATTTTACATTGAAAGAAGTACTCTATTCTAAGATTACTTTAATCTTTTTACAATTAAAAATTTCTTTTTGATGAAAAAAACGACACGTGGTGGAGCAAGAGAAGGCGCAGGAAGACCAAAAGGGCAAGGAAGGTATGGTGAGCCTACAAGAATAATGAGAGTGCCTGTTAGTATGATGGAAACAGTTAAGGATATGATGGAAAGTAAGACAAAAGATTTTTCTCTTCCTCTATATGATATGACAGTTGAGGCAGGCAGTCCAAGTATTGCAGATTCTGATAATTACGAATTATATAATCTAAATGAGAAATTTTTGATCAGCGATCCAGATAATCATTTTTTGGTTAAAGTTTCTGGCTATTCTATGAAGGATGCAGGCATTTTACCAAATGACCTATTGCTCGTTAATAGAAAGAAAGAGGCTAGAGATGGTGATATTATTGTAGCCTCAATTAATGATGGCGCAGTTGTAAAAAGATTAAGCCAAAAAAATGGTGTAACTAAGCTAATTTCTGACAATGACGATTATGATAATATTGAAGATCAAACTTTGAATCTTCATCCATGGGGCGTGGTTACTAAAGTTATTCGGGATTGTTAAATTTATAAAATGACCGATTTAATCCTTCTTTTTGCGTCATCATTTATAGCTGCAACAATATTCCCTGCAGGCTCTGAGGTTGTTTTAGCAACTTTAAATATTGCTGGAGATCATGACAAATTCTTACTGCTAACAATAGCAACAGCAGGGAATGTTTTAGGAGCTTTGGTAAATTGGTTTATTGGCTACTATCTGATCAAATTTAAAGATAAAAAATGGTTTCCGTTAAAAAAGAAACAGCTCAAGAAATATTCTGGCATTTATCAAAAATGGGGAGTTTGGTCATTATTGTTGGCGTGGCTGCCTTTTATTGGTGATCCATTAACAGTGATGGCAGGAATATTTAAAACCAATATTTGGCTGTTCTTATTATTGGTAACTATTGGCAAGGCCAGTAGGTATTTATTCATCATTTCAATCTTTTAGTAAAGAATGCAGAGCTATCAACTTCACATCAATTTAAGCGCCAACATAGAAATTGTAATCGGGAAATTAGGTAAATTTACCTTCCCAATGGGCAATTATATTTATACTGGCTCAGCTAAGAAGAATATTGATGCTAGAATTGAACGACATAAATCAAAAGATAAAAAGATGCATTGGCATATCGACTATCTGCTAAATGATAAAAATACTAAAATCACAGAGGTGCAAAAATTTGATGAGGAAGAGTGTATTTTAAATCAAAAAGCTTCTGGTGAAATTATTGTTGCCGGATTTGGAAGTTCTGATTGTAAAAATGGATGTAAATCTCATTTGAAATATTTAGGATAAGTCAAAAACTGGTCTATTTGCGCCAGTCCATTTTGGCGGCCTTAAATCCCCTTCCCACTTTTTTACCATCTGTTTTCGATAGGCAATTCGCACATCTTTTTCTTCTTTAAAATCAGTACAATTAAAATCAAAGAAATCTGGCGATATTTTATCTTTGTAATTGCTGGTCTTTTTGGAGCTAAAAAGCTCAAATAAATCCCTCCATGATTTGTGAGGCTTGACTGCTGATTTCTTTTTTATTGTTGCATCTCTTCTAATTTTCTCCTTTGCTAGGTCATCAAAATATTGTACCAGCCACGAATAATTATCCGTTCCCTTTCTAGCCCAAATTGCACAAGGGTGGTTAAAGTGAGTATCTTTATAGAGAAGTTCGCCATCACCAAATAAATGACGATAAGCAGATGATAAAAGTTGCGCAGTTTCAAGAATCATCTTATTTAGCCTCAAATCATCTAAATGAGAAGCTGCTTCTTTTGAATCAAATGAGGTTATAAAAATATTCATTTTTTGTCATCTTTTTTCATTTAGTAAACATGAGTAAGTTTAGGTAATCAAGTGTCATTGTGCTTTGCGAGCTATTTCATATTCTAATAATAGATTTTTAGAAAATGAACTTGATAGCACATGAAACTGCAAACTAACACACAAAAACAGATAAAATCCTCTCATCAAAGATTAGCTGAGATCGGAGAAATATTAGCAACAGCCATCCGTCGTCTTGAAGCAAAAGAAACTTCTAAAATAAGAGACGAACAACTTGACTCTAACTACCTTCCAAGCGTTCATAGACCCAGTAATAACCTGAATCTAGAACGCTTATGAGTAAATCAATTATTAGACAAATTATCGAATTAGAAAATAAATCTGCCGCTGATTTGAGGCATATTTATAATGAAGTTATGCCAAAAAAATGTGCCGCTAATACTAATAAGGAGTATTTAAAGCCAAGAATCGCTTTTAGACTCCAAGAATTGGCATTTGGAGGGCTTGATGATGAATCAAAAGGCAATCTGGAAAAAATAGCAAATGGCATTTCTACCAATATTTTACGAAGGCCAACAGATCTTTTACCAGGCACTAAAATTTGCCGAGAATGGCAAGGTGTTATGCATGAGGTCGAAGTATCAAAAGAGCATTTTGAATATGATGGCCAGAAGTGGAAAAGCCTCTCTGCAATCGCTAGAAAAATAACCGGCACTCGCTGGAATGGCCCTAAATTCTTTAAATTACAATCATGATAGAAAAGATAAAAAATAAACAAAAAGTTAGATGCGCTATTTATACCAGAAAATCTTGTGAAGAAGGATTGGAGCAGGAATTTAATTCACTTGATGCTCAAAGACTTTCAGCAGAAAACTATATTGCCAGTCAAGAACATGAAGGCTGGGTTCTTGATCCTACTTTTTATGATGATGGTGGATTTAGTGGTGGAACTCTCGAGCGACCAGCAATTCAAAGATTGTTTCAAGATATCAGAGAAGATAAAATTGACTGTGTCATTGTTTACAAAATTGATCGCTTGACCAGATCACTTTTAGACTTCTCAAAAATTATTGAATTATTTGATGAGCATAATGCCAGCTTTGTATCGGTAACACAGAGTTTTAACACTTCAAACTCAATGGGGCGATTAATGCTCAATGTCCTGCTATCATTTGCTCAATATGAAAGAGAGTTAACTGGCGAGAGAATTAGAGATAAAGTTGCTGCATCTTGCCAGAAAGGCATGTGGATGGGAGGCAATATCCCAATGGGTTATGATGTAAAAGACAGAAAACTTCTTATAAATGAAAAAGAGGCAAAGATTATCAGAATATTATTTCAGAATTTTATTGAGACCTCCTCAATTACCGAAACTGCCAGAGAACTAAATAATCTTGGCTTTACCACTAAAACTTGGATAGCGGCTAGTGGCAAACTTCATAAGGGCAAAAGATTTAACAAGAGCAGTGTTAGAAGGATGCTCAACAATCATCTTTATATCGGTAAAGTTAAGCATAAAGACAAGCTTTATGAAGGATTGCACAAGCCAATTATAAATGAGGAGATTTGGCAAAAATCTAGAGATCTTCTTGGTAGCAATGAAGGTAAAATTCAATTACCAACTTCTAGAATAACTACAGCACCACTTCTCAAAGGAATCATGAATTGTGGTATATGTGGATCAAAAATGACGCCTACCTACACCAAAAAGCAGGGAAAGAGATATCGCTATTATATTTGTGCCTCAAAACATAAGGGAAGCAATGATAGCTGTACAGTTGGCAGAATTCCAGCAAGTGAGACTGAGGAATTGGTAACAGATCAAGTTTTAAATCTACTCAAGAAGCCAGAATTTATAATTCACACTATCAACTCAAAATCAAATGATTTAACAGAAAATAAAATTATCAACTCCTTCAAATCCATTGATAAAATTTGGGATGAACTGTTCCCAGTTGAGCAGGTAAGAATTATGAACCTCCTTGTCAAAAATATCGATATCAAGCCAGATGGCTTAAACATCAAAATTTACAAGGAAGGGCTTCACTCATTATCAACTGAATTAATAGGTTAAAAAAATGCAAGAAATTACTCAAACCATAAATGAAGATACTATTGATATTTTTGTGCCAATAGCAATCAAGAAAAGAGGTGGAGCAGCAATGCTCATGATGCCAAAAAATGTGAAGCCAGAAGATCAAAAAACTTATTTTGACGATAAATTGATCAAAACCATCGGCAAAGCCTATAAATGGAAAATGGAAATGGAGGAAGGAAAATTTGAATCTTTGGCAGATATTGCCAGAAATGAGAAGGTTGGAACTTCTTATGTCAGCAAGGTTTTTAACCTAAATTTTATCTCACCAAGAATTATCAAAAAAATATTAACTGGTACTCAGCCAAGGACTTTGAGATTACAGGATATTATCGCAAAGCAGATCCCTGATTTATGGGAAGAGCAGGAAGAAATTTTGGGATGTTAAATTAAATAAAATTGTAGAATATTATTTAAATTTTTAACATTTGAAACGCCATGAAACCTAAAATTATTGACCCAACTAAAGATACGATTGGGCCAAACTTTTTGGAAAGTTTTCTAGCTAAATAAAGCCCAGCTATTGTTGATAAAAAAGCCCATATTCCAATTGAAAATAAGTAAGGAATAATTGGCTTGTTGGCAATTCCAAGACCAATTCCAACGCCAAAAGCATCTAGACTAGTTGCAAAAGATACTATTAGCACTTTATAAAAACTGTGAAAATCTAGTTTTTCTATTTTCACCTCTTTACTAATTAAGTCACAAAAACCTTCATAAGCCATATGAAGAGCGACCCCCATAAGCAACGCAAAAGCAATCCAGTGATCAAAAGCCTCTATTTTACTGATAAGATGGAGACCAGCCATCGCTCCAACCAAAGCTACAAAAGATTCCGCTCCTCCTGAAGTTAAGGCAAATTTAATTGCATCTTTTTTAGAAAAAGTCCTCATTCCCATTGCAACAGCAGCAGAAAATGAGTCAGCACTCAAGATCAAGCCGATGACGATAATTTCATAATAAAAATACATAAATAGCCGGACTTTATTTTAAATTGGCGATAATATTCTATCGCAAAAAGATATAATAAATTTAGTAAAAAACACCTAATAAATAAAGATTGATCGTCATAATTTTATCAAAAGTTCGCAAAAATCATTAAAAATCCGTTCGCACATCCACTTGAAAAAGTTCGTTACGAATCCTACAAAGCCAGTGTTTACCGATGTCCACCTTTTTTGAAAAAGGACGACCCAAGCGGAGACGAAGAGAATTTTTAGCGTGATTTTAGCAAATTTTATGAATTTTTGGAGAGAGGAAAGGACGACTGAAATTGAGAATGAAACTCGCCAAGTACCGCTATTACTGGGCTTACAGCCCTAGATAAACTTTAGAAAATTGTAGCGGAGATAGAGTTTGTAGTATGCAAACTGGCGGAGACAGAGGGATTCGAACCCTCGATACAGTGTTACCCATATACTTTCTTAGCAGGAAAGCGCTTTCAGCCACTCAGCCATGTCTCCAAAGAATTATTAATTGTGATAGAAGATGAAAAAAAGTCAAATAAAATAATGGGAATCAATATAAGATGAGACAGAAAATTGTCTATAGAAAGTGGTATTAAATGATAAAACAAGGTAAGCTCATAGAACTTACCTTGCAGTAATTTTTATGAAGGATTAGAATCCACCCATGCCAGGCATTCCGCCCATGCCACCCATAGGAGGCATTCCAGCAGCACCACCAGCAGCAGAGTCATCACTATCAGCATCAACAATTGCAGCTTCAGTAGTAATTAACAAAGAAGCAATTGAGGCCGCATCTTGAAGTGCAGATCTTACAACTTTAACAGGATCAATCACACCATCCTTGAACATATCAACATATTGTCCAGTTTGAGCATTATAACCATAATCTTGATCATTTTTGATAGCAACTTCATTAGCAACAACAGCACCATCAAAACCAGCATTTTCAGCGATTTGACGGATAGGCGCTTGAAGAGCTTTTTTCACAATATTAATACCGCTATTTTGATCTTCATTTTCACCCTTAACATTATCTAAAATTTTAGTTGCATAAAGAAGAGCAGAACCACCACCAGCAATGATACCTTCTTGCATTGCAGCTCTAGTTGCAGCAAGAGCGTCTTCCACGCGATCTTTCTTTTCTTTAACTTCAACCTCAGTTGCACCACCAACTTTTAAAATCGCAACACCACCAGAAAGTTTAGCTAATCTTTCTTGTAATTTTTCACAATCATAATCAGAAGTGGTTTCTTCGATTTGTTGCTTGATTTGGTTACATCTTGACTCAACATCTGAATCAGAAGCGGCACCATCAATGATAGTGGTTTCTTCCTTAGTGACCACAACTTTTTTAGCAGAACCTAAATGTTCCAAAGTAGTAGTTTCAAGACTCATACCAAGATCTTCAGCAATTAACTGACCTTGAGTTAAGCAAGCAATATCTTCTAACATTGCTTTTCTTCTATCGCCAAAACCAGGAGCTTTAACAGCAGCAATTTTTAAACCACCTCTTAATTTATTGATAACAAGAGCAGCAAGAGCTTCACCCTCAATATCTTCAGCGATAATTAATAATGGCCTACCAGAACCTGCAACAGCTTCTAAAATAGTAACTAGCGGTTGTAAATTAGTAATTTTTTTCTCAAAAATTAGAATATATGGATTTTCAAACTCAGTTGTCATTTTTTCTGAATTTGTTACAAAATAAGGAGAAAGGTAACCTCTATCAAAATTCATACCCTCTACAATACTAGTTTCAAAATCAAGACCTTTAGCTTCTTCAACAGTAATTGGGCTTTCAGGACCAACTTTTTCAACTGCATCAGCAATTTTTTTACCAATTTCAGAATCACCATTAGCAGAAATTGTAGCAATTTGAGAAATTTCAGAATTACCCTTAACTGCTTTTGAGTTATTTTTTAATTCTTCAAGAACTTTTTCAACTGCTAAATCAATACCTCTTTTAAGATCCATAGAATTAATACCAGTTGCAACTAATTTTGAACCTTCTCTAACAATTGCCTGAGCAAGAACTGTAGAAGTTGTGGTTCCATCGCCAGCTATATCATTAGTTTTAGAGGCGACTTCCTTAATCATAGCGGCACCCATATTTTGAAATTTGTCTTTTAACTCAATTTCCTTAGCAACTGAAACACCATCTTTAGTGATTCTTGGAGCGCCAAATGATTTATCGATAATAACATTTTTACCTTTTGGTCCTAATGTTACTTTTACCGCATCAGCGATAATATTAACACCTTCGCAAATTTTTGCTCTGGCATCTGTATTAAATAAAATTTCTTTTGCTGTCATTTTTATTATATTTGAATTATGCAGTGATAGCTAAGATATCAGACTCCTTTAAAATAAGAAGATCTTTACCCTCAACTTTGATTTCAGTTCCGCCCCATTTAGCAAAAAGAACTTTATCACCAACTTTTACATCTAAAGGAATGTTTTTTCCATTTTCATCCTTAGTGCCACTTCCAACGGCAACAATTTTACCCTCAGAAGGTTTTTCTTTTGCAGTATCAGGAATGATAATTCCACCTGCAGTTTTAGTTTCAGCTTCAACTCTTTCAACTAAAACATTATTATGTAACGGTCTAATATTGCTCATAATTTTAAATTTATTTTATTTATTAAATATCCAAAATCCTACAGGAACCTCTGAAAAACTAAAAGATCAATTTTGCTAAATACATATTTTAGTTTTTCAGAGGTTCCTGTAGATTACCCTTAGAAATACAACTAATATCAAAGTTCATTTTAAGATAAACTTTGATGTAATATATAATAACAATTTAATTTTTTACAAGAGGGTAATTAATCATCTATATATTTTTTCTTGTAAAATTTAGCATAATGCTGTAACAAAATCTTAAAAATAGCAGTTAAAGGAATGGCCAGTAATAAACCCATAAAACCAAATAATATACCAAAAGTAAAGAGGCCAAAAATAATCCAAACTGGATGAATTCCAACTTGATCACCAACTAATTTTGGTGTAAAGTAATTAGATTCAACAACTTGACCAACAATAAATATTAATGCTATCAAGCCAAAATGATAAGGTGAAAAACCCCACTGAAATAAAGCAACAATGTAAGAAGTGGTAACTCCAATTAACATACCAACATAAGGAATAAAAGATAAAAGACCCGTAACTATTCCAATTAGAAAGCCGTAATTTAAGCCTAAATGATTTAAAGAAACAGCATAAATAATACCCAAAATCAAACAAACAATTAATTGACCATGAAGATATTTAGAAATAATTTCATCAATTTCCAATATAATTTGTTTTATATTTTTTTTATATTTCGAAGGCAGATATTCTTTAACAAAGATAATGATTTTTTCCCAATCTTTAAGAAAATAAAAGGTAATGATCGGAGTAACAACAAATGAAGCAACAACATCTAAAGCAATATTAGTAGAGCCAGCAATATTATAGAAAATATTATCAGAAAATGATAATAATTTTGATAAATCAGTGTTAGAAATTAACTTATCTTTTAATCCAAAATCCACAATTCCCAATAATTTTGTTAATAAGTTATCAATATATAAAGGCAACTGTTTTGCGAATTGCACTAATTGATAAAATAATAATGGCAATAGATTGGTAAAAATAACTGCCAAAATACTAAAAAAGATTAATAAAATTACTAAAGAAGATATTGTTCTTGAAATTCCAAATTTTTCTAATTTTAAAATTAATGGACTAAATAAATATGCAATAACAGCAGAAAATATAAAGGGTGATAAAATTGATCTTATGGTAAATAACAAGTAAAATATTATAAATAATGTCAGAATTGGTAATAATATTTTTTCTATTTTCATAATTTTTTCAGAAGTAAATTACAGCAAGATGAGCTTTAGCATTATAACCCGCCAAGAACAAATTTAGGAGTTACATCATAAAACTCACATATTTTTTTTATATCTTCTTCTCTTGGTAATTGCCTATATTTAGTATTCAATCTGTTACCTAGAATGCCGCCAGGAATCAAGGCAGAATCAATATTATTTTCATTAGCACCCTTAATATCAGTTTCAATACCATCGCCAATTGCTAAAATTTTACTCTCCTGATTAATATTAAATAATTCTTTAACCTTCTTATAAACCAAATCATAAGGTTTGCCAAAATAAATTACTTTACCACCCATCTCTTGATATTTTTGAGCCAATATTCCGGCACATAAAATTTCTAATCCGGATTGCTTCACAACAATTAAATCAGGATTAACACAAATCATTGGCAAATCATATTTTATACCATTTTTTAAATCTTTTTCTCTAGATTCTGCAGTTGGAAATTCATCGCCCAAACCAGTATTAATAATAAATTTAGCAGATTTCATATCTGTTATTTCATAATCCAAGCCATCTAAAAGATCAAGATCCTTATTTTCTCCCATATAAAAATATTCCTGACCAAAATCCTGATTTTCTTTTAAATATAAAAAAGTTGCCTCACCAGAAGTTAGAACAAAATCATACAAATCTTTTTCTATACCAAATTTATTTAATAATATTTCAGCCTTAACCGCCCTTCTTGGAGCATTTGATAAAAAGCAAATTTTTTTCCCAGAATCTCTAATTTTTTTTAAATTTTCTATTACACCTGGATAGACATGACTACCATCATGAATTACACCCCAAATATCAATTACAAAATGAGTATAATCTTGATAAATCTCTAATAAATTTTCCTTAAAAATCATTTACAATTAAATTCAATATTTGATCTTAACCACATCACCCAACCTAACTCTATCATAATCATCCTCATCAATTAAAATCCAAGCTGAATGAGAATTTATCCTATCACTGATCTTACCTTTAGCCAAAATCCTGGTTTCCAACTCAGAATCGCCAGTAATATCATTCTCCTCTTCAAATTTACCTATTATTTCAAATTTATCACCCTTTTTTAAACCATCCTCACTGCCAATACTAATTTTAAATATGGCCTTTTCTTCAAAAATCCTTTTTTCTAAAATATAACCCTTTTTAGCAAAGACATTTTTTAATTTACGAATCTTGGAAGTGATAGCTTTTTTAACTGCCTTCCTTAGCAAATTATCATCTCTTTTAGCACCATCATCTCTTTTACCCTTAATATCAATAATACCAAGAACTGAAACACCTTCATTTTTGGCATTTTCTTTTCTAATAGCAACGCCCTCAAATTCAATATTCTCAATCACCGACATTGAGGGTAATTCGTAAATCTTAATATTTCCGCCAACATTAGATTTATATTCAAAATGAGCAGGTGTAACATAATAACCCTCACCAGGCTTATATCCAGGCATAGCTGCTTTATATTTAGAAGTAAAGCTGGCATTAGAAAAAACACCCATTACAGCATAATCAGAAATTTGTGGCCCCTTATAGCCACCACTTTTTTTCATTTCAGACAAGCGAATTTCTTTTTCCAATTTTTTAGCAGAATTTCTATCGATTAATTTGATTAATTTATTTTCTGTTAGAATATTTTCTACAGAAGTAATTGCCACTTTACTAACATCAGCATCTTTGGCTATTTTGTTATCACCAACATCGAAAGGAAAAACCACGACTTTACTAACCTTACCCTTTAATTGCGATTTGGTCGGCAAAAATTCAGATTCCGACATTGGTACTTTCTGATAAGAATCAAAATTTTTAATTGAAAGACAAGATGAAAGAGTAAATAATAAGAAAAAAGCTAAAAAATTGCTAATCTTTGACATATTCTATAGTTAAATTGAAAATTTTCTTTAATTTTTCATATCCTTTAAAGAATGTCAAAACATAAATTACTTTAATGAATATTAATTTTAGAATTTACACTGAAGATACAGATTGGGGTGGAGTTGTTTACCATTCAAATTATCTGAAATTTTATGAAAGAGCCAGATCTGATTTTCTTCGAAATAGCGGAATTTCTCAAACCGATCTAAAAAATAATCTCAATATTTCTTTTGTTGTTTCTTCAATTAATATAAAATTTATTAAAACAGCAAAAATGGATGATTTAATTACAGTAAATACTAAAGTTAATGAAATTAAAAAAGCGTCTGTTATTCTGGATCAAGAAATATTCTGTGATAATATCCTGATTAATAAAGCGCAAGTAATTTTAGCAATTATCAATGCCGAAACTCACCGACCAGTTAGAATTCCAGAAATTATAATTAAAGCATTTTCAATAAAATTAATATGTTTGAAGCAATAAGTAGCAATATTTCAAAAATCTTTGAGAAAATATCTAGTAAAAAAATCATCTCAGAATCAGATATTGATGAAACTATGAGAGCCATTAGAATCTCTCTTCTAGAAGCAGATGTGTCATTAGCAGTTGCTAAAGATTTTATCCAAAAAACTAAAGAAAAAATCATTGGTCAAGATATTATAAAAAATGTCAAAACTGGCGACATGATCGTTAAAATTTTTAATGATCAGTTGGTAGAATTACTTGGCTCGGAATTTACAGAAATTAATCTTGAATCTAAAGAACCAAATGTCATTTTAATGACAGGACTGCAGGCATCAGGCAAAACCACCACTAGTGCCAAATTAGCTAATTTTTTACTGCATAAAAAAAATAAAAATAAAATTCTTCTAGCCTCGCTGGATACTTCAAGACCAGCAGCTATGGAACAATTGGAAATTTTAGCAAAACAAATTGGTGTCGATAGTTTAGAAATAATAAAAGGTCAAAACAGCACTGATATTGCCAAAAGAGCTCTAAAAAAAGCCAAAGATGAATCCTATGAAATTTTGATATTAGATAGTGCTGGAAGAACAAATATCGATGAAGAATTAATGCAAGAATTACAAAAAATTAAAGAAATTACCGATCCAGATGAAACTATCTTAGTTGTTGATTCTATGATGGGTCAAGATGGCATTAATGTTGCTAATGATTTTAATAATAGAATTAATATTGATAGTGTTATCCTAACCAGAATTGATGGTAACGCTAGGGGTGGCGTGGCAATTACCATGAGAGTTGCAACTAATTGTCCAATCAAATTCCTTGGTTCTGGGGAAAAAATTGAAGATTTAGAAATTTTTGATCCAGAAAGAATTGCTTCCAGAATTTTAGGTATGGGAGATATTGTCTCGCTAGTAGAAAAAGCTGGTGAAAAAATCAGCGAAGATGAAATGAGAAAAGCTGAAGAATCAATAAAAAAAGGTAGTTTTACTTTTGAAGATTTGCTAAAACAAATTAAAAATATGAAAAAAATGGGCGGTATCGTCTCAATTGTTGGTTTTCTGCCAGGTGCTGGAAAAATTAAAGAAATGCTACAAAATTCTGATTTAGAACAAGAAATAAAAATGCAAGAAGCCATTATATATTCTATGACAAAGCAGGAAAGAGTGAAGGCAGAAATTCTTAACTCTTCTCGTAAAAAAAGAATTGCCAATGGCTCAGGATCAACCATCCAAGATGTTAATCGCTTGCTTAAAAAATTAAAACAGATGCAAAAAGTTGTTAAAAAAGTTGGAAAAATGGATAAATCAGAATTACAAAGTCTTGCTGGAAATCAGGATCTTTCTAATCTTGGAAATATTTTAGGTAAGAAATAATGAAAATTCTATTTTGCGGTGACATAGTTGGTAGAACTGGAAGAGAATCTATCTTTGCCAATATACCAAAATTAAAAAAAGAACATAATATCGATTTTATCATTGCCAATGTTGATAATGCTTCTGGGGGTTTTGGCATTAATGAAAATAACTCCAAAGATTTTACAGAAATTGGTATTGACGTCCTAACAGGAGGTGATCATATTTGGGATAAAAAAGAAATGTCTCATTATATCACCAGAGATAAAAGAATTCTCCGCCCTCTAAATTTTCCCAAATCCTCTCCCGGTGCTGGCGCCAGAATTTTTACCTCAATTAACAATAAGCAAGTTTTGGTAATTCATATTTTAGGACAAGTTTTTATCAAAGAAAATCTTAATTGCCCCTTTGAGTCTGTAGATAGTATTTTAAAAAACTATAAATTAGGTCAAAATATTGATGCTATTTTTGTTGATTTTCATGCAGAAGCTAGTTCTGAAAAAATGGCCATGGGTAAATTTCTGGATGGTCGTGTTTCAGCTATTATTGGTAGCCATACTCATATTCCAACTAATGATTATCACATTATGACACAAGGAACCGCCTATCAAACAGATGCTGGAATGTGCGGTGATTATGATAGTGTAATTGGCATGGAAAAAGATGTTCCCTTAAAAAACTTTTTAAGCAAAAGAAGGATTGGAAAAATGAAGCCAGCAAAAAAAGAGGCAACTTTTTGTGCCTCAATCATTGAAATATACGATAAAACAGGTCTTGCAAAAAATATCAATATAGTCAAAATTGGAGGCTTATTAGATAATAATCATTAAATCAATTTTAAGTTAATTTTATAAGCCATGACAACCCTAAGACAAAAACTTCATACTTTATTATTATTAACCATAGCAATCTCAATAGCAGCAGTTGCTGTAGCTGGATATATGGCTACCATAACTTTAATCGAAACTAAGGATAATATTGATTCAAAAATCACTAATTTTGAAAATAAAATTGAAGCCAAAATTGATGATACTAAAAAAGAATTGCTAGATGAAGTAAAAGAAACTAAAAAGGAATTATTTAAAAAAGTTGATAAAATTTCAGAAAAAGTTACTGGTAAAGCAGATAAATTAGAAAATAATTTCAAATCAAAAGGGAAAAAATTGGAAAATAAATTAAAAAAATTCTTTTAAAATGTTTATACAAATCGAAAATACCCCAAATCCAGAAAGTTTAAAATTCGTTCCAGATGATGTTAAAATTGCAGGTAGCAAAATCTCAGAATATAAAAATTTAGATGAAGCAAAATTAGAATCACCATTAGCTGAAAATCTTTTTGTTATTAAGGGAGTTAAAAATGTCTTTTTGGGCAAGGATTTTATCACAATTACCAAGGAAGGTGATATTGATTGGCAAAATCTTAAAACTGATATATTATCAACTATGATGGATTTTATTAATTCCAATCAAGAGGTGTTTTATAAGAAAGATATAGATGATTCTGATTCAGAAGATAGTGACATAGTCAAACAAATTAAGGAATTAATTGAAATGAAAGTTAGGCCAGCTGTTGCAATGGATGGTGGCGATATTATTTTTCATAGTTTTGAAAATAATATAGTATTTTTAAGTCTTAGGGGTGCTTGTTCTGGCTGTCCCAGCTCAACCGTTACTTTAAAAAATGGAATTGAGAATATGTTAAAACATTATATTCCAGAAGTAGAATCTGTGGAACAAATGCCCGAATAGTTGGTATTTTATCTGGGATATTTTGCTTTAAAATTTATTCATAAAAATGACCAAAAAAGAAAAAAAATGCCCTATGTCACTATGTTGTGGCCTGATAAAAAAAATCCTACCAAAAAAAGAGAATCAAATTGCTGTGATTAATCTTAATGGTGTCATAGGTAATGTCAGCAAATTTGACAAGGGAATTAATATCGATAATGTAAACCCTTTATTGGAAAAGGCTTTTAAAGAAAAAAAATTTAAAGCAGTTGCAATTAATGTTAATTCTCCAGGCGGTTCTCCAGTGCAATCAGAATTAATTTTCCAAAGAATAAAAGAGTTATCGAAAGAGAAAAAAATCCCCGTTTTTACCTTTGCCAGAGATGTCGCAGCTTCTGGTGGTTATTTTATTCTTTGTGCTGGCGATGAAATATATGCTCATGATTCTTCAATCATTGGCTCAATCGGTGTTATTTCTGCTAGCTTTGGATTTGAAAAAGCTATCAAAAAAATTGGTGTTGAAAGAAGAATTTATACTGAAGGTAAAAATAAAGCAGTACTTGATCCATTTTCTCCAGAAGATCCTAATAATATTAAAATCTTAAAAGCAGTTCAAAAAGATATCTTTAATAATTTTAAAAATATTGTCAAAACCTCCAGAGGAAAAAAACTGAAAAAACCAGACTCAACCTTATTCACTGGTGCTTTTTGGTCAGGAACGGAAAGTGAAAAAATTGGCCTAATTGATAATATTGGCAATATGAGAGAAATTATGAAAAAGAAATTTGGTAAAAAAGTAAAATTTACCGAAATTAAAGAAAAAAAGAGGGGGCTAATCAAGGATTTATTTTCTAGCAAGATAGATGATTTTTCTGATAGTTTAGTTGATAATATTTTTGATAAAATTGAAGAAAAATCCAGTTGGATAAAGTTTAAGTAACAAGCTTTTATGCCAAGATATAAAATCTTTATTGAATATGATGGTGCTCGATATTACGGCTGGCAAAAACAGCCAAACCTAACAACTATTCAAGGGCAAATTGAATCAGCTTTAAAAAACCTTACTAAAAAAAATATTGAAATAATGGGTTCTGGCAGAACTGATGCCGGTGTTCATGCTCTTGCTCAGGTGGCACATTTTGATCTAGAACAGGATTTTGATCCATTTAAAATTCAAATGGCTTTGAATTTTTTTCTTAAAATGGATGATATTTCAATCCTAGATTGCCAAAAAGTTGCTAATGATTTTCACGCCAGATTTTCTGCCAAGCAAAGAATTTACCAATATAAAATCCTCAATCGCAAATCCAAACCGGCAATTGATAGAGATAGAACTTATCATATTCCCTTTGATTTAAATTTAAATTTAATGCAAGAAACAGCAAATTATCTCATAGGAAAACATGATTTTTCTAGCTTTAGAGATTCCGAGTGTCAGGCGGAAGACGGAATTCGCAGAATTGATTATATTAAAATTACCAAAGAAGCAAATGATCTAATTATCATTGAAATTGCAGCAAAATCATTCCTGCATCATATGGTCAGAAATATTATTGGCACATTAATAAAATTCTCTAAAAAGAATATCGATCCAATAGAAATAAAAAATATTTTAGCAGCCAAAGATAGAACAAAATCTGGCGCCAACGCTCCATCTTGGGGATTATATTTTTACAAGGTTATTTATGAAAATAATTAATATATTACTTAGTAATAAAAATGGCGGAGTTGAGCAATCCTTTGTTAATTACTCTAAAATGTTACAAAAAAATAATTGTCAGATCCTGGCAATTATTAAAAAAAATGCCAAATTTATTCCAGATCTTAAAAAAAATAATATTAATTTTATCGAAATAGAAAATGATTTTGGCTATCATGATATTTTTTGTATCTTAAAAATTAGAAAAATTATCAAAAATTTTCAGGCAAATTTTATCATTTCTCATGCTGGCAGAAGTATAATTATTGCTAAAAAAGCTCTAACATTTTTAAAAATTCCGTTAATAGCAATAAATCATAGTAATAATATTAGAAGATCCTTAAAAGCCGATATTATTTTTGCTGTTAATAATAAAATTTTTAACAAAATTAAAAAAAAATCTTCCTACAAAAATTATTTTCTAATACCAAATTCCATAGAAATTGAGAAAAATATCAAAGGTAAAAATCTTGCTATTTCTCAAGATAAAATTATCACTTTTGGCTCAATGGGACGACTTTCGCCAGAAAAAAATTTTGAGAAATTAATAAAATCTATTAAATTTCTACAAGATTCTGGTTATAAAATTAAATTAAAAATTGCTGGTTCTGGAAGTGAAGAGGAAAAATTAAAGAATCTTACTAAAGAACTAAATTTAGAAAAAAATATTGAATTTCTTGGCTGGATAGATCAAAAAACTTTTTTCAATCAAATTGATATTTTTATTTTACTTTCTAAGGAAGAAACTTTCGGTATGGTTTTTTTAGAAGCTGCTAAATATAAAAAACTTATAATTGCCAGCGACACTGACGGAGCAAAAATGATTTTAAAAAATCAGGAAAATTCTATTATAATTGAAAAAGAAAAAAATATCTCAAAACAAATTCTAAAAAATCTAGAATCATTAGAAAAGAATCCAACCTCTATCAGCTCAATGATAGAAAATTCCTATCAAAATCTTTGCCAAAATTACTCCAATGAAGTAGTTGGTCAAAAAATAATCTCTATTTTAGAAAAATCTAAAAAGTAATTTATAAAATTGCTTTCAAAGACTTTACTAAATTCTCTATCATTTTATCCGTATGTAAAGGAGTGATTGTGATTCTTAATCTTTCCTCTCCCTTGGCAACAGTTGGATAATTGATATTGGTGATATAAATATTATAATCTTCAAGTAAAATTTTTGATATCTTTTTACATTTAACCGGACAACCAATGATAATGAGAATTATATGAGAGTCATTTTCTAATATTTCTATAGATTCTCTTTTTAAGGCTATTTTAAGTTTTTCTACCTTTTGCCTATGCAATATTTGTAAATCTTTATTTTCCTTCAGATATTTAATATTAGACCTAGCAGCAGAAGCTATCATTGGCGGTATGGCTGTTGTAAAAATAAATCCCGAAGCATAAGATCTGATAGCATCTATTATCTCTTTTGATCCAGCAATATAGCCCCCCATAGAGCCATAGGCTTTGGCCAAAGTTCCTTGAATAATATCAATTTTTTGATCTAAACCGACTTCTCTAGCAAGACCGGCACCATTATCTCCATAAAGCCCAACTGCATGAACTTCATCAATATAAGTTAAAGCATAATATTTTTTGGCCAATTCTAGAATTTTGGCAATTTTAGCAAAATTACCATCCATAGAATAAACAGATTCAAAAATAATAATTTTTGGCTGATTAATATCATATTTTTGTAATAATTCTTCAAGATGAGATATATCATTATGTTTAAAAATATTTTTTTCTAAACGACTATTTCTAATACCACTAATGATGGAAGCGTGATTTTTTGCATCAGAAAAAATTACTAAATCAGGAATAATTTTTGCCAATGTTTCAATGGAGGCGCTATTTGCCATATAGCCAGAAGTAAAAACCAAAGCAGACTCTTTATTATGTAAGCGAGCCAACTCTTCTTCTAACTCAACTAAGTGATGATTTGTACCGCTGATATTTCTTGTCCCTCCGGCACCAATACCAAAATTCTGAGCAGTTTCTACAGCCTCCTTTATAGCCTCCTGCCTTTGCCCCAAACCTAAATAGTCATTAGAGCACCAAAGAGTAATTTTTTTGTTATTTTGATTATTAATTGCAATAGGAAATTCAGCGCTTATCCGAGAAATATCCACAAATTCCCGATAATTATCTTCTTCTATTAATTTATTTATGGATGATGTGAATAGCTTTTTATAATCAAGCATTAAGGAAATAATTACAATAAAGAAAATAAACAACCCCCGCCAAAATCTATTTGAAATCTTATCTAATTTTGGATTTCAAAATAAAGAAAGGATTATAAAAAATACTCATAGTTTGAGCTTGAATATCTAATCTTGGCGAAAAAGGGTAGCTTTGAATAATTTTTTATCGTCTAAAACTTTACCGCAACCATTAACAACGCATAATAATGGATCTTCAGCAACAAAAACTGGTAAATTAGTTGCATCCTTTATCACTGTATCAAGATTTTTTAAAAGAGAGCCACCGCCACTTAAAACAATACCTTTTTCAACAATATCTGCCGATAATTCTGGCGGAGTGCATTCTAAAGCAGTTTTTGCAGCCTCAATAATTTGATAAACAGGTTCTTTTAAACTTTCAGCTATCTGTTTTTCAGTTAAAGTAATTTCTTTTGGAATGCCATTGCCAAGATCTCTACCCTTAATTTTCATTGTTTTTCCATCTTCGCCATCAGAAGGTTCAGAAGCAGAGCCTATTTCCTTTTTAACTTTTTCAGCAGTAGATTCACCAATTAATAAACCATGATTTTTTCTAATATAGGAAATAATTGCTTCATCCATTTTATCACCGCCAACCCTAACAGAACGAGAATAGACAATGCCACCAAGAGAAAGAACAGCAATTTCAGTTGTGCCACCCCCAATATCAATAATCATAGAACCACAAGGCTCATTAACAGGAAGATTAGCACCAATTGCGGCGGCCATTGGCTCTTCAATTAGATAAACCTCATTGGCACCAGCACCTTCAGCACTATCTTGAATTGCCCTTCTTTCAACTGGAGTTGATCCTGATGGAACGCAAATAATAATTGTTGGTCCAAGCCAAGATCTTGATTTGTTAACCTCAATAATAAAATGTTTAATCATCTCGGCTGCAATTTTAAAATCAGCAATTACACCATCTTTCAAAGGGCGAATAGCTTCAATTTTAGCAGGGGTTCGACCAAGCATCATTTTGGCAGCCTCACCAAAAGCATAAGGAGTCATTTTGCCATTTTCCATAGAAACTGCAACAACAGATGGTTCATTTAAAACCAAACCACCATTTTTGGCATAAACCAAAGTATTTGCCGTTCCTAAATCAATAGCAATATCTCTCGAAGAGAGGGAAAATAGTTTTTTAAACATTTTTTAATTTTTCTAAAGCGTTAATATATGCCATGGCCGATGCCACCAAAACATCAAAATCAGAACCAGTACCACTATAAATTTTACCATTATCATTCAATCTAACAATAGTGGTAGCTTGGGAATCAGTTCCTTTAGTTACTGAATTCACTTGATATAATTCTAGCTTAGCATCATGCGGTATTAATTTTGTAATTGCACCAAAAATTGCATCAACTGGACCATCTTTTGATGAAAAGCTTACATCTCTTTCCATATTGTCAATTTTAATCTTTAAATCAACCTTTTTTTCACCGAAAGTACCACAATTAACATTTAATTCTAATAATTCATATTTTGATTTTCGAGTCATTAAGGAACCATCAATTAAAGAAATAATATCCTCATCAAGAATCTCTTTCTTATGATCACCTAATTCTTTAAATCTAATAAAAGCATCTTGCAATATTTCATCTTTTAACTCATAGCCAAGTTCCTGAATTTTATCTTTAAAAGCTGCTCTACCAGAATGTTTGCCCAAAATTAATGATGACTTATCAAGACCAATTGATTCTGGTGTCATAATTTCGTAAGTATTACGATTTTTTAACATACCATCTTGATGAATACCACTTTCATGAGCAAAAGCATTAGCACCAACAATTGCTTTATTATATTGCACAGGAAAACCAGTAATATTGGAAACCAATTTTGAAATACGAGAAATTAATTTACTATCAACTTTTGAGTCAATTTTATAAAAATCAGCTCTGGTTTTTAAAGCCATAACAATTTCTTCCAAAGCAGTATTTCCAGCTCTTTCGCCAATACCATTAATAGCACATTCAATTTGTCTAGCACCAGCATCAATTGCTACTAAAGAATTAGCCACAGCCAAACCTAAATCATTATGGCAATGTACAGAAATAATGGCCTTGTCAATATTTGGCACTTTATTTTTAATTTCCAAAATTAAATTATGAAATTCCCATGGCGTAATATAACCAACAGTATCTGGAATATTAACCGTTTTAGCACCAGCTGCAATGGCAGTTTCAATTGCTTTAAATAAAAAATCCTTGTCACTTCTAGTGGCGTCCATCCCAGACCATTCAATATCCGAACATAAATTTCGAGCCAAAGAAACTGACTCCTTAATAGCTTCAATCACCTCATCTTTACTTTTACGCATTTGATATTTGATATGAATATCGCTAGTTGAAATGAAAGTATGAATTCTGGCCCTATCATTTGGCCTTACAGCCTCACCCGCCTTTTCAATATCACTTTTAATAGCACGCGCTAAAGAACAAATAGCAGAATCTTTAATTTCCGAAGCAATTTTTTGAACCGCATTAAAATCACCTGGAGAAGCGGCGGCAAAGCCAGCTTCAATTACATCAACATTCATTTGCTCAAGAAGTTTGGCGATCAATAATTTTTCTTCCAAATTCATGGTTGCCCCCGGAGCTTGCTCACCATCTCGAAGCGTTGTATCAAAAATTATTACTCTATCTTCTGTCATTTTAAGTTATTAAAAATTTTGTGAATCTTAATAATAATAAGTATTTTTATTTAGAAAAGGGAAATTTAGTAAATAATCGACAAAAATTATCCGTGGTAATTTGAAAAAATTCCTCTTCATCAATTTCTTTTAAATCAGCAATAAATTTTGCCGTCTCCAAAGTAAATTCTGGTTTGTTAATTTTACCTCGATAAGGAGTTGGTGCTAAATAAGGCGCATCAGTTTCAACCAAAATTTTTTCTTTTGGAATATTTTTAACAATTTGTTGTAAATCAATGGCATTTTTAAAAGTAACAATACCGGAAATTGAAATTGAAATATCTAATTTTAGAGCTTTTTTGGCCAATTCTTCTGAGCTAGAAAAGCAATGCATCAAAGCCTTAAACTGACCTTTTTTCATTTCTTGTTCTAAAATATCTGCCATATCTTCATCAGCATCACGACTATGAATTATCAAGACTAAACCAGTTTTTTGAGCAATTTCAATATGTTTTAAAAAAGATTCTATTTGCTGGGATTTAGTGCTTTTATCATGGAAGTAATCAAGGCCAGTTTCACCAATACCAATTAATTTTGATTTTTCTTGGCAAATTTTTATTGTTTCTTCAATATTTATTTTTGGCTCTAAATGAACATTGCAAGGATGAATTCCAATTGAAGCAAAGACATTATAAAATTTTTCAGCATAAGAATAGATCTTATCAAATTCAGTAATTTTAGTACAAATTGTCTGTAAATATTTAACATTTTTTTCCTTAGCAGAATTTACTAATTCCTCTATATTAAAATCCTTCTCCTCAAGAAGATCTAGATGACAATGACTATCTATTAGCATGATTTTTATTTCTTATCTTAGTTGATGATATATCCAATTTATTAATCCTTAAAAAACAACATTTTCCTAAATCTTTAGCATAATTATAAGCAATGGATTTTTTGGCTTTTTTGAAATAACCATCTCTATTACCGATAATTAAATCCGTAAGATTAATAATTTCCTGCCACTCTTCCCAAAGATGAAAATCAATTACAGAATCAGCTCCCATCAACCAATGAAAATCATTTTCTGGATATAATTTAATAATTTTCCTGATTAAATCGATAGAAATATTACTATTTAAAAATTTTTCATAATCCTTAACTATAATATCTGGATGATTTTGAGTAATTTCACAACATTTTTGTAACTTAATATCAAAATCTTCAGATTTTATTTTTTTAAAAGGATTTTGTTTAGTTGGCAACCACCAGACCTGATCAAAATTCATCAATCTTTTAGCCTCTAAACTTAAATTAATATGTCCTTGATGAGGCGGATTAAAGCTGCCACCCAAAATTGCTACTTTCACCTATCAATTAAAAACTTTTTTTAGCATTTTTTCTGCAGCATTCTTACTCGCCGCCCTATATGATTTTTCCGACATCTCAAGTAACATTTTAGAGTTATCAATTAATTCTGTAATTAGACTACTAATCCTATTTATGGTTAGATCTTTTTCTTCGATAACCATTGCACCACCTTTTTTTTCAATTTCTTTAGCATTTTTTAATTGATGATTATCGGCAGAATTAGCAAATGGTATCAAAATCAATGGTTTTCTAGCAATATTAAATTCACTAATTGCTGAAGATCCTGCTCTTGAAATAATTAAATGAGCATTTTTAATTTTCTCATCCATATCATCAAAAAAATTACCAATAATAGCATTGGTTTTAAATAATTTATATTGTTTTATAGTTGATTCAACAAGATCAGTTTTACATTGCTGAGTAATTAATAAATCCTGTTTTATATCTGATCTAAGATTAAATATTGCTTTTGGAAGAATGTCGCTAAAAATCTTGGCACCACCACTACCACCAATAATTAAGATATTAAAAAAACTCTTTATCTCTCTTTTAGAAGGGTTAAAATCTGACTTTAGAAGCAAATCATAACCCATATTTTTATTACTATCTCTGAATTTTTCCTCTATTGGCAATTGATATTTTACTTTAGCTAATTTAGCAATATTTTCTCGAACTGGATTGCCAACCACAAAAGTTTTTTCAATAAATTCCGACTTTATACCTTCTGTATTTTTATAGGTCACAAAAATTTTATCAGCAAATTTGGCAAAAATGCGATTGATTTTACCCAAATGAGCATTTTGCTCATGTAAAATAATTTTTTTACGCAAAAGAATAGTAGCGCAAAGAACAGGAAAAGTAGCATAGCCACCAAAGGCAATAATAAATTGCGGACGAAAAAATAGTAAAATAAAAAATGACTTCAAAACACCGAAGGAAATTTTAATTCCAGCTAATAATAAATATTTAAAAGTTTTTTTAATTTGTGAAACAGATATAATATTATAAGAAAAATTATCAGCAACAAAGCTATATTTTTGATAATTTTTATCCGCTATAATTTTAATATCATAGCCCTTATTGGCTAGTTTTTTGGCTAAAACTCTGGCTGGAAAAATATGCCCACCTGTACCACCTGTAGCAATAATAATTTTCTTACTATCCATCTTTAAACTCTTTTACTCTATTTTTTTTAGCAATATTTTCTAAAATAGAATTAACAAATTTTACCTTCGACTCACCAGCAAAACTAGCGGCAATATCAGTATATTCATTGATTATAACTTTTGCTGGAATCTTATCAAAATATTTGATTTCAAAAATTGCAGCTCTTAGAATTTGACAAGTGAGATTTTCGATTTTTTTTAAAGTAAATTCAGGATCTAAAAATTCTTCAATTTCCTGATCAAGAATCTCGGTTGATTGCAAGATATTGGAAATTATATTATTTAAATGCTTTTTATCAATTTTTGATCGATAAGATTTTATATCACTTTTAAAATCAATTAAATAGTGATCGAGCATTTCTTCCTTGATATCTTCAATCTCTTTTGATTTATTATAAAAATCATATTGAAATAAAATCTGAACTGCCATCAAGCGGGCAATTGATTTTTGAACCATTAAAATATTTTTATCAATCATATATGTCTATTACAAAGGAGCAGTTAGAAGAAATTAATCTAGTGCGAGAAAATAAATTTACAACCCTTCGACCTGTCTCTGAGGATTTAGAAAAAATTCTATATGATATTTTTCCAGTTCTCGATCATGGTTTTGTCAGAGTTGTAGATTATATGGGTAATGATTCTTCAATAGTTCAGGCTGCCAGAGTTTCTTATGGCAAAGGAACCAAAAAAGTCAACGAAGATAAGGGTTTAATCAATTATCTCATGAGACATCGTCATACTACACCATTTGAAATGTGTGATATTAAATTTCATATTAAATTACCTATTTTTATTGCCAGACAATGGATTCGTCATCGCACAGCTTCTATTAATGAATATTCTGCTCGTTACTCTGTTTTAGAAGATGAATTTTATATTCCAGATCCTCAAAATATTGCCGCTCAATCAAAAAAGAATCATCAAGGTCGTGACGAAGAAAAACAGCTAAGTGTAGTTGAACAAAATCGTATCTTAGAAATTCTTAAAACAGATTCTCAAAATGGTTATAATCATTATTTGGAAATGATGAATGAGGATAAGAAGGGTAATATTATTGATAAGTCAAAAGATGGCGTTGCTAGAGAATTGGCTAGAATGAATCTTACTCTTAATTGCTACACCGAATGGTATTGGAAAATTAATCTTCATAATCTATTTCACTTTTTAGCACTACGCACTGATTCTCATGCCCAATATGAAATTAGAGAATATGCTAATATTATGTTAGATATGGTAAAAAAATGGGTGCCCCATTCTTTTGCTGCATTTGAAAAATACCGTATTGGCGGTAAAGAATTCTCTCGTGATGAAATTGCAACTATAAAAAAATTAGTTAAGGGTCAAAAGGTAGAACAGGAAAACAGCAATCTCAGTAAAAGAGAATGGAATGAATTAAAAAATCTATTAGAATTTTAATATGTCTATAGGAATCTGGCAATTAGTCTTAATATTAATTTTAGTTTTATTATTTTTTGGTACTGGTAAATTACCAAAAGTAATGTCTGAAATTGGCAAAGGTTTAAAAGCCCTCAAAAATAGCGTCAAAAATGACGAAAAAGAGGATAAAAAAGACAAGTAATACCAATTTTGGTAGTATCGCTTCCAAACTTTAGAGCGGTTTTTGATTTAAAGTTGAGAAGTGACACAATCAAAGTAAAAAACATTAATTGCCCTATTTTAATGAGGAAAAAACTAAAGGGAAAATTGCAAAAACCAACAGCTGAATTACTAGAAGATGTAGTTATACAAAATACATCTGATATGGTTCAAATCAAAGATATAATTGTTAACATCAATCACGGTGGCTTTGCTTTAATGATGTTAGTTTTTTCATTGCCAATTCTGGTACCCTTACCCCCACCTTTGCCCAGCTTTATTTCCTTGCCTTTGCTGATTTTTTCGTTCCAGATGATGATTGGCTTGGATGCGCCAAAAATTCCAAATTTTATGGGCAATAAAAAAATAAAAAGGAAATTATTGGCAAAAATTATTGAAGAATCTGTTTTTCAATTGAGAAAATCAGAAAGATTTATTAAATCTAGATGGTCTTTTATTTTTGGTATTATTCATGAAAGAATAATAGGTTTTTTATCTTTTATTTTTGCCCTATCAATATTAGTACCTTTACCATTAACTAATCTTTTACCAGGAATTTCTATTTTAATAATATCTCTTGGATTGCTCAGTAAAGATGGGCTGTTACTGATTTTAGGTCTTGTCATTGGAATTTTAGGCATATCAATGACTACATTTATTGTTATTTTTGGCATTGAAGGGATAATATTAATTAAAGATTCTATTCTTAATTTTATCCTATGACTAAAATAATTGGCATAGAGACCAGCTGCGATGAAACGGCAATTGCTATAATTGATGATAAGGGAAATATCTTAAGCAATCTGGTCATTTCTCAAATTGATATTCATAAGGAGTTTGGGGGCGTAGTTCCAGAAATTGCCGCCAGAAATCATGCTATTATCATTGATAAATTAATCAAAAAATCTTTAAATGAAGCAAATTTAGATTTCAAAGATCTTGATGCTATAGCTGTCACAGCAGGACCTGGATTAATAGGCGGTGTAATTGTTGGAGTAATGGCAGCTAAAATGCTTGCTTCAATTTATAATAAACCAATAATTGCCGTTAATCACTTAGAAGCTCACGCCTTAACTATCAGACTAACTTGTGCAATTAAATTTCCTTATCTTTTATTATTGGTTTCCGGTGGTCATTGCCAAATTTTACTAACTAAAGGAGTTGGAAATTATCAAAAATTAGGTGAAACAATCGATGATGCTTTAGGGGAGGCATTTGATAAAGTGGCCCAAATGTTGGGACTAGAATATCCGGGTGGTCCGAAAATTGAAAAATTAGCCCAAAATGGCAATGAAAATAAATATAAATTACCAAAACCATTAGAAAAATCCAAAAATCACAGATATGATTTTTCTTTTTCTGGTTTAAAAACAGCAGTTAGAAGAGAAATTGAGAAAATTACGGAGGAAAATTATAATCACAATATCCATCAAAAATTATCTGAAACAGAAAAATCTAATATAGCTGCCTCTTTTCAGAAAGTTGTAGCAGATAACATTATTAATAGAATTCAAAATATTTTAAAGGATTATGATTTAAATACAAAAAATCTAGTAATTGCTGGAGGAGTTGCTGCAAATCAATATTTATTTAGCAAAATTTCTAATTTTATGAAAAATCATGATATAAAAACTTCTGCTCCAGCAATTAATCTTTGCACTGATAATGGCGCTATGATCGCTTGGGCTGGAATGGAAAGATTAAAATTAGGATTAATTGATAATTTAGATTTTAAACCTAAAGCTAGATGGCAATTGGCGCTAAATGAATAAAATAAAATGAAAAAAATAAGTTGGTATGATATAAAAACAAAATTCAAGCATATTTTAAGGCTTTTTCTCTACAGCTTTATCATGCAAGAAATTTTGGCCTATATCATAGTTTTTTACATGAAACTCATTTATTATACTAGCAAAAAGCGATATAAAAATCTTGATATTTTTTTAAATTCATTAAGGAACGGAGAGGCAATTCTTATCTCTTCTTGGCACAACACTATTATGCTCATGCCACTTTTAATGTATCAAATAAAAAGAATTAAAAATCATAAAGAAATAAACAGCCTATCATCCAAACATGGAGATGGTAAGATTGTAGGAAATGTCATGAATAAACTTAACTTTGTTAATATTTCAGGATCATCTAATAGTGGCAATAAAAAAGATCGCGGTATTACAATTAATGACTTAAAGAAAATTATTAAAAATCTTAAAAAAGGTCATAGTTTGGCAATTACTCCTGATGGACCAAGAGGTCCAAAATATAAAATTAACAGTCAAATAGTAAATATCGCCAGATTATCCGGTGGAAAAATTTTACCTTGCAGTTGTCATATATCAAAATCAATTCGCCTCAATAGCTGGGATCAATTTGTATTTCCTCTGCCATTTTCAAAATTAAATTATTTTTTTGATGATAAAATTGAAATTCCAAAAAGCTTAACTGCAGAAGAAATAGAAAAGAAAAATTTAGAAATTGAAGAAAGGATTATCTTTTGCCGCAAAGAAGCAAAGAAATTTTAACTCTTATAGCAAAGTTTATTTTAAAACTTGCCAAAAAAAATCAAATAAGGTACAATGATAAAGTGCTTAGCACTATGGTGATAAACGTGATTTAGAATAGATGTTTTGCGGACTCGGGGGCGGTACCCGACATCTCCACCAAAATTAAGATAGAGTTTATGGGGATGAAAAAGCTTCGACGCGCATAGTAAAAAAATTATTTTTACCCGGCAAGATACAGCCGATTTAATTTAGTAATAAATTAAATATTAGTTCAAAACAAAGTAAACGCAAAAAATAATTTTGCTAATGATAATGTTCCTCAAGGAATTGAGATCTTTAAGAAAAAAGCAGTAGCTTTTGCTTAATATTTTGAATATTATCGGGGTTTTGGGGTTTTCCTGGCAACAGAAAAACCTCGCTATACTCAAAATGTTTTAAAACCTAGTATTTTTCAAATTGATTTTTGATTTAGATTTATTTAAAAAATTCTTGTGATACTGGGGTTATTACGAATTTTTTAATAAAAAATAAATCGAGAATCCTGCAGAAAAATGCTGGGTTTTGAAACATTTTGAGTATATATTGTTAATTTATTTTACTCTAATGAAAGATTTTGTAGGTTACCCAGGATTAATAGAAGACTCCATGAGAAATGTCGTTAGAGAAATTTTATTAAAAATTCAAAATACAGGACTGCAGGGAGATCATCATTTCGTCATATCATTTTTAACAAATGATAAGGGGGTAAAAATACCAAAATCACTAAAAGAAAAATTTCCTGAAGAAATGATCATAGTGATCCAACATCAATTTAAAGATTTAAAGGTAAATAAAGATAATTTTGAGATATCCTTAAGTTTTAACGGCTCTTATGAGAAGCTAATTGTAGCCTTTGCTGCCATCAACTCATTTTCTGACCCCGCAATGAATTTTGGCGTAAAATTTAATTTTACTGAAGATCAGGAGGATAAAGAAAGTGCCGAAGATAAGCCCAAAAAGGAAGTTGATTTATCACAAAAAATTATTTCTCTAGATGACTTTAGAAAAAATCAAGATTAATTCCTAAATAAAAATGCTACTAAATATCGAACATTGTATTTTTTTTTTAATATCCTATCTTATTTGTTCAATTCCATTTGGTTTAGCTATTGGAAAAATAGTTGGAAATATTGACATCAGAAAAAAAGGTTCTGGCAATATTGGAGCTACTAATGTTGCAAGATTAATCGGTAAAAAATGGGGAGCCTTAACATTTATTTTAGATGGAATGAAGGGTGGTATAATGGTTATTATCGCCAAAAAATTCGACCCCTCCTATTATCATGAACATTTTTTAGCTTTTGTGGTATTATTTTGCATTTTAGGTCACATATTTCCCATTTATCTAAAATTTAAAGGTGGCAAAGGGGTTGCAACTACTATGATTTGTTTATTATTTTTTAATAAATTAATTGGCCTATCAGCCTTATTTCTCTGGGTTATAACTTTTATTTTTACCAAAACTTCTTCAACTGCATCTTTATTATCAATATTTTTTGCCACAGCTATAGCAATGCAATATACTGGCAAAATATCATCAATCTTAATGGTAACTATCTGTATCTTGATATTTTTGCGTCATAAGGACAACATCATCAATTTGATCAATGGAACTGAAAAAAAATTCGATAAAAAAAATGCCAAAAAGAGATAATTTAATAGTTGCGCTAGATTTTCCTGATTATAATTCTGCCAAAATATTAGTCGAACAATTAGGCGACAGAGTTACTTTTTATAAAATTGGCCTAGAACTATTAATGAGTGGTAATTATTTTGATCTAATTGAATTTTTGGCCAAGAAAAATAAAAAAATGTTTATCGATTTAAAATTCTTTGATATTGGTCAAACAGTTGTTAAAGCAATTGAAAATCTTAATAATTACCCCAATATTATCTATACCACAATTCATTCAACCAATAGAGAATCTATGGAAAGAATTGCAGAGAGTAAGGGTAATATAAAAATATTAGCAGTTACAATTTTAACTAGCTTTAATCAAAATGATCTATCTGATATGAATCTTGATCCAACAATTTCATTAGAAGATATTGTAATTAAAAGAGCAAAATTAGCAAAAGAATCCAACATTGATGGCGTAATATGTTCAGCCTTTGAAAATAAAAGAATAAGATCTGAAATAGGACAGGATTTTATAATTGCTAATCCTGGCATAAGATTAGAAAAATTACAACAGGATGACCAAAAAAGAATTGTTGATGTTAAGACGGCAATTGCCGACGGGGCTAATCATATAGTAGTTGGCAGACCGATTAATAGGGCTATTGAACCTAGAAAAATGGCTGAAGAGTTTTTAAAAGAAATTCCCAATGCTACCACATAAGAAGGAGACGGCAAAACATTATCATTCCCATATATATAGATTAATAAAAATTATTGCCATTATATTATTATTTAGCAGTAATTCCTTTGCTAAAATTATCATTTCTGGCAATCAAAGAACTGACAATGAAGCTATCCTTTCAATCATTGCCGATACAAATCTTGAATCAGGACAAATAACAAATATAAATAAAGCCTTAAAAAAATTGCATGAAAGCGACCTATTTCTAGATATTGATATCTATAAAGAGAAGAAAGATATTTTTATCAAACTAACTGAAAATCCTATAATTCTTGATATTAAATTTAAAAATAACAAAAAAATTGATGATGAAATATTAGAGTCAGAAATGTCATTACAAAAAGGCTCCTTCTATAGTAAAGATAAGTTAAAGTCAGATATTAAAAGAATTAACGATATATATATTAAAAGTGGTAGATTCCTTGCCAAAATTAATCCTAAAATTATTCAAAAAGAAGATAATAGAATTGAATTAATTTTTAATATTTCTGAAGGCAAGAAAGCAAAAATTGCTAAAATCAATATGATTGGTAACCAAAATTATTCTGATCAAGATATATTAGATGAAATTACCACCAAACAATCAAAATGGTATAAAATTTTTGGCACTAATGATAATTATGATTCTGATAGAATAGAATTTGATAAAGAAATGTTGCGCAGATTTTATAATAATAGAGGCTATGCCGATTTTGAAGTAATCTCGGCCATTGCCCAAATTTCTACCAGTAAAGACAAATTTTTTATCTCATTTTTACTCTCTGAAGGTATTAAATATAATTTTGGCAAAACTAGAGTAATTAATAATATCAGAAATTTCAGTACTACTCTTCTAGAAGAACAAATTGATATTAAAGAAGGTAAATTATATAGAGCAAAAGAGGTTGATAAAGTCGTTGATAAGATGGTTAAAATCATGTCAGATAATGGCTATGCTTTTGGATATGTCAATCCAATCTTAGAAAGAGATAAGGTCAATAATATAATTGATATTAAATTTGTTGTTAATGAAACTCCAAAAATCTATATAAATTCCATTAATATTTCTGGCAATAATAGAACTAAAGATGAAGTATTAAGACGAGAACTCCGCGTAACAGAAGGTGATGCTTATAATTTAACAAAAATAAATCGCTCAAAACAAAGATTGATGAATCTTGGATTTTTTGAAAATGTCAATTTTGAAACCAGAAGGATAGGTTCTGATAAAATTGATCTAAATATTGAGGTTACAGAAAAGAAAACAGGAGAATTGAATTTTGGTATTGGCTATTCTACCGTTGATAAATTAAATGGTAATATTGGCATTAAAGAAAATAATCTATTTGGCACGGGTCAGGAACTTGGTATCAGTTCCAGAATCTCATCATATACCACAAGTAACGAAATTGAATATGCCAAACCTTGGCTTTTTGACCGAGAAATTAAGGGTGGAGTTAGTCTATTTAATAACGAGGTAGAGGGCTTTAATACTGTATCTTACGACCAGAGCACAAAGGGTATTAATCTTAGAGCAACTTATCCCGTTTTAGAATATATTAATCATCAAATTTTTTACTCATATCAAGATAATAAAATTAGCGATGCAAATAGCACCTCTCTTGTTATTAATGAGTTAATTGGACAATATTCAACCTCTTCCATTGGTCATTCAATATCTTTAGATAAAAGAGATAATAGAATCAAACCAACTAGCGGCTATTATCTTAATTTTTCACAAAATAGAGCTGGAATTGGCGGAGATATTAAATATTTAAAAAACGAATTAACGGCCGGATATTATATCCCAATTGTCAATGAAAATTGGATATTAAAATTTCTTGGTAAATATGGTCATATTGACGGTATAAGGCAAGATGTTAGAATTAATGACAATTTTTTTCTTGGGGGTTTTAATTTTAGAGGCTTTGAATATGCTGGAATTGGTCCGAGGGTTAAAAATGATAATGGATCCTTTGGTGACTCAGTTGGTGGAAAATTATATTATATGGGAACGGCAGAATTTAAATTTCCAACTGGATTGCCAAAAGAAATTGGCATTGATACATCCTTATTTTTAGATTCTGGAACATTAAAAATGACCGATAAATCTATTAAAGATAGTGCCAATATTATTGATACAGGATCCATTAGATCCAGCTACGGCTTGAGTCTTTCTTGGTCATCACCTCTTGGGCCAATTAGATTAGATTTTGCTAAAATTTTAAAACAGGAGGAATTTGATAAAACAGAAGGATTTAGATTTAGTTTTGGTAATTATTTTTAATTAATATTTTATAACTATGACTGATTGCTTATATATGGACGAAACTGACTTTGAAGTTTTTGCCGAAAAGATTCTCTTAAAAATTGCTGATTTTATTGAAGATAATGATAAAGATTCAATTTTTGAAGTTGATTATCTTGATGGAATTTTAGAAATTAAAATTTTTGATCGGGGACAAAAATATGTTATTAATAAACATCGTGCTAGTCAAAAAATTTGGTTTTCTTCTCCTAATAGCGGCGCTAAATATTTTGTGTATAATACGAATTCTAAAAATTGGCTTGATGATAATGATGAATTATGGCAATATCTTTTTACTGAATTAAAAGAATTCTATGATTTTTCTTAATTTTTTGATTTTGGTAGGACAGAGAAGTGTTCCTCAAAAATTCAGACCACTAATTTTAGGAAGCATTTCTGATGACAATAAGAGAAAAAATTATATTTTAAAATTAAATTTCTACGCCAAATTTAAAGAAATTGATGTGGCTACCTTTTTCCGGACACCCAATTTAAGCAGATGCTGAATATTTTTTCAAGTATCTGTTTCTTTTTTCGAATTCAACTGGTGCTAGGTAATTATTAGCAGAATGAATTCTTATTCTATT
>Ga0228664_1000164_pt1 | contig 43732 bp, 29 predicted proteins | sample 78DmetaG_FD_183029 | JGI IMG/M metagenome (GOLD analysis project Ga0228664, IMG submission 183029) | Seawater microbial communities from Monterey Bay, California, United States - 78D | ecosystem: Environmental > Aquatic > Marine > Coastal | place: USA: California | collected 2016-09-26 | reverse complement strand
TTCAAGACCACTAACAAAAATACTTAAAGCAGAGTCACTTTCAGTTCCAGAACATAGTTCATCCCCAAGAATCAAGCTATCTTTATTTGAGAATTGTAAAATAGTTCGTAGTTCTGACATTTCAACGGCAAACGTTGATAAACCTTTAAAAATATTATCATTACCAAGAATACGTGTAAACAAATAATTATATGGATGATACGTAAAATTTGTACATGGAACAAATAGACCAGCTTGAGCCATAATAACTGTGATACCAATTGATTTAATTAAACTGGTCTTACCTACCGCATTTGTTCCATATAGTAAAATTCCATTTTTATTATATCCAAGATCAATATCATTTGAAACATAAGTTTCTCGCGTATTAAGATGTTCGATTAAACAGTGACGGATTCCAGTAAAATCAACAAATGATTTATTGCGTTTTTCTATATTTGGTTTACAGTAATTATATTTTTCAGCAATATAACACTTACACTGTAAAATATCAATATTAATTACAAATTTAATAAGATCATCGATCATATCACTTTTCTCAATAAATTTATTAACAAACTCATTATAATATAAATCTAGAATTGAAACCAGTTCATTTTTTGAATTAATAATATCATTAGCAATACTACGTATTTGTGGGCTTGTAATAATAACATTCGAATTATTACCATTATATGGTGAATAATCTATTTCTGAAATATTAAAAATGTATTCTTCTTCTTTATTAGAGTAGTCTGATTTATATTTTAGAATAACATTTTTTTCTTTACTTTCAAGTGATTTCTTTAAAAATGCGACGCGTCTTTTAGTTGCAATTAGTGACGGTTCTTGTTTTGGGGTTTCATGTAATTTAACAAATTCGGTTGTTTTAACCGATTTTTCATGCGTTTTAATTAAATCTGATAAATATTCTCTAATACAATCAACTTGCTGTCTAGATTCAAGGGCTTTACGATATCCAGCATCGATCTTGTTGAAAAGTCCAGTTTTAATAAAGAAAAGATGATTAATATTACTAACATTTGCGGCAGAAACAGATATATCGTCAATGTATACAGCTTTATCTAACTCAAAGAAATCATCTAGCATTATTTTTAGAGAATTGCATTTAGAAATTATGTCACAATTTTTATTACTATTTAAATAGTCAAGTAATGTTTCATCATTTAAACATTTTTTATAGATATTTTCAATATCATTAACATTACTATAAATATTAGTAAAATCTTTTGGTGTAATTTTTTTAATAATCAATTTACGCTTTAATTTTTCAATATCTCTAATATTATCTAATTTATGTCGATACGATTCCCATTCATTAGAAATCATATGTTCGGTAATGTTATATGATTTATTTAACTCATCAATGTTTGTAATTGGATTTAATAGATTATAATGAAAATTACGTTTACCCATAGGAGTAATGCAATTATTAAGTAGATTTGATACACATGAAAATTTACCAGTATATCTATTATCTCCGAGAATATTTAATTGTTTAAGTGAGTGATTTGCAAGAATAAGACGATCGGTATAATTTTCAAAATTTGGTTTAGCTAATCTAGAAACTAAATTGGGATTATGACGGAATACAAAATCTAATAAAAATGTAAATGATTGAATAGCAATACAATACTCTTGTAAATCATTAAGAATAATACACTCATCATCATTAGGATAGAAACGACTAATTATTTCTTTTTGGTAAATTTGCTTTTCAGCATTTTCTGCAAATTTAATCGAATCCTTTTTCTCTCCTCCAAAAAGAATTTTATGTATTTTATTACATCTAATATTTGTAAAATTAATAATATCATCAATAATATATTCCTCTAAATTTGAAATAATAACACATTCATTTGGATTATAAATAGAAATATATCTTTCTAATTCATCGTATGTACAAGGATTATGATAATATGCTGAAGTAAACTCAAAAATTGAGGTTTTACCAGTGTAAATATCAATATTAGATATTCCTATTGTAATTTGTTCTCCAATTCCACTAATTTTATTTGATGAATAATGGATCCAGATAGAAGTAATATTATTAGATAATTCTTTTGTATCATTAGAAAAATACGTACCTGGAGAAAAAATACCAGTTAAACTACGCGTTGTATTTTTAGCTTGAGTATCTTGACTATAAACAACAATTGTATATCCATTATCTTGCATTTTTTTTACATATTTATCTAATTGCGGAAGACCAAAACCAGCCATTACAACTCTTTCTTTTCCAACACAAATATTTTTTTTACTAACAGCCATATCATTTATCTCCGAAAACTCAACAATATTACTTCCAGAAATAATATTGTTGTTATCAATTAATCCATATGCTTCATAAAATGATCCTACTTGCATTAAAACAAGCGTTTTCTCTCCATATTCAGTTTTCCATTTTGAAGTATATTCTAAATAATCTTTAATAATAGTCATATTTTTTATATTATATTATTTAATATAATATGTTTAAATATATTATATATATTATTTCTCTCTGTATAGAGAAATTATATTCTAACCAATATTTATATATATATGATTAATGATAAAAATGATAAAAGTGTTAAAACTGGTATGAAATTAGTAGAATTATCATATTTAAGAACAGAATTATCATCACAAAATACATATTTTTCAACAATGCGAACTGCATTTGCATTAGCAGTAGTAGCAGCATACACTCAAAAATGGTTTATCTTATTATTTTCTATAATATTATTAATTGGAGGATATTCACAATATTATATGTTGGGGGATATTTTAAAAAATATTAATGAGAAACAGGAATATGAAAATGACAATGAAGAGAGAAATAAGTATTATGAATTATATAAATTAAGAGAGAATAATAATAAAATACTGTTATTTTATTGTCTAATATTCGGAATAGCTGTAACTTTAGAGTTTATGACAGAAAAACGTATTGGAGGGAGATATATATTGAGAAATAAATTTAATAAAAAATAAGAATATTTATTTTTGAACTAATGCCATCGGTTTCATTTTGCGAATATCTTCCTCTTTATGCCATGATCCTGTAAAATGATGTTTAATAAAACTATTTCTAGTATGCGGTATATCTGGTCCAACACAAAAAACATCTGGAGGAAGTAATGCAATTCTTATATCGGTTTTAATTATATAATCGTTAACTATTAATGAAAATAATAAAGGTCCTGTATAATCATGAACGCTTTTTAAATATTTTTTTGTTTTAATATTTAAGATGCACGTCATATAACACGTTTTAAATAATTCATTATCCGGTTTTGCTATAATAAACCATTGACAACACTGTCCAGAATTTTTACCATATTTACCAAAATATTTACTAAATTCATTAGAAATAACTATATCTACATTTTCAGGATTAACTATTGAATGACCTTTACAAAGATAGTTATTTGTGTCTTTATCATATTTTGAGCATGGATTCAAATTATATGTTGTATGATAGTCAGCCTTTAATCTAGTTAGTGAAAATTTATGATCAACATTATTACCATGATAATAAATAAAATTATCAAATAATTCATCAATATGTCTTAATGGTTCACAATCCATATCAGCATAAATTCCACCTTTTAAATATAAAATTAAATATCTAAATGTATCAGCCAAAGCTCCACCATTAGTAACAGATTTTATAATTTGCAAATGTTCTGGATAATGTTGTCTTACAATATTATAAATATCATTATTGTCATATAAAATTATTTCATAACCAGAATATAAATGTTTAAATTTTTCATAGCATCTAATCCATATCGGATTATCAATCTTGTTTTTATTTTTACAAGTCAAATGTAGTATTTTGGGGAACATATTTATTATAACAACAAATTATTTATATTATTTGATTTTTATATTATTTATGTTTGTTAGTCTTTTTATGTTTGTTAGTCTTTTTATGTTTGTTAGTCTTTTTAGGTTTGTTAGTCTTTTTAGGTTTGTTAGTCTTTTTTGTCATGTTTCTCTGTTTGCTTTTTCTCTTTTTACCACCTTCTCTTTCTCTCAATGTTGATAATTTTTGATATCTTATTTCTTCTTGTTTTTCCTTTCTTCTTAATGCTCTCTTTCTAGTTGCGTTTTCTCTAAATTTTTTTACAGTATCGCGTATTGATTTACCTTTTGTTCTTGTTATTACAGGGCGACCCTGTGACCATTCTTTGTAATCGTCATCATATGTTGCTCCTAGCGGTCTTAAATACATTGTTCGCATCAGATCAACATCTTTATATTCACTTGATGATAAATATTCTCTACTATCAGACGACATACAACTAATAATAATATATGTACCAGGACCTTCATTTTTTAATAAATCTTCCAAATTAATTCCTGTTATTTCATCTGGATCTTCAATTGATGCATCAGCATCAAAATAATACTTATCACATGATGATATTTCTCCACCATTAGTTCCATTTGCAGGTTTTATACAGGATATTTTACATTCTGTAGATCTCTCAATACTTGGATTTGCTTCACCACTCCAATTATCACAATGTCCTTTATATACTCCCGTACCACCAAATACTAATGATATATTTGGAACTTGACTTTCAACCTGTCTACCACCAATATCAATAGTTCCTCCAATATATAATCTTGCTTGACATGAACAACCTACACCTCGAAACCAGTTATCTGCTGCCTCGGTTCTTATATCTGGATTTCTATCATTATCTTCAAAAAAAGTATTTCCATTTAAATATAACTCTCTTAATTCATCTATTTTTTTTTTATTTAATTCTATTTTTTTTCCTGGTTGACATAGCATAATTACTTTATAACCTTCTGGCATAGTAAAATGATCTATTCCAACCCATGATCCATGTGTAACAATCATTTTTATATCACTATCATCACAGCATTTATTAGTTCCATATCTATCACGATTTTGTTTGCGCTCTTTAGATATTTCACGCATTTTATAATATCGATTTTCCCATTCTTCTTCTGTTAAATTCATACTATATATATAATGTATGAAATTAATGAAATTTCTATATTATTAACAACATCTTGTTCTGACAATGAGCGTATCCAAATCTATGAAAAAAGGGTTATGCGTTGGTTAACAGATTCACCATTTGATGTGTATTTAGTTGATTCAGCAAATACTGGAATGAAAAATCCAGAAATACTAAATCATCCGAGATATCAACAATTATTATTCAATCAAAAAGCACCTGAACATTATAATAAAATTAAATGTTTAGTTAGCGATGGGAAATTATTAAATAATCCGGATTATGAACATACAACATACGAGAGATATTCAGTTGTTTTAGCTATTAGAAAATTTCATTTTATTGGAAAATATAAAACCGATATTTATATTCACACAAATTATAAATTTTCGAAAGAATTATTAGTAATATATACTAATGGTATATATTATTAGGAGCAGTTTTAAATCCACAATGACAAGACATATATAATATATATAGATAATATATATATAGATAATATATATAAATAATATATATATTATGCAAAAATTTATTATTAAACCATCTAATAATATAGAATATACTAAAAATAATGGATTTCTATTCCATGATTATATGAAAGAAAAGATTAAAGAATACAATTTAGAAATACCAAAAATAATATTTCAAACACATAAATCAATTGAATATGTTAAATCAAATAACTATTTGGTTAAATGTTATAAATCTTGGAATGATTGTAAAAAATATGGATTTAAACATTATTTTTACAGTGATGATTCAATGAATTATTTTATGATGAAAAATTTTCCAGATATATATAGTTTATTTGAAAACTTACCGCTACCAGTATTAAAAGCTGATTTGTTTAGATATTGTATAATATATATTTATGGGGGAATTTATGCCGATATGGATACAATTTGTAATGTTGATCCAACATATTTTATAACACCATCATTATTAGTGTGTTTTCCAGAGAATAATCCACCTCTGTATCTGTGCCAATGGGTTTTCGCCGCACCACCAAAAAGTCCAATAATAAAAACTATGATTGATCTATCTGTAGAGAGAATAAAAAATTTTGATTTCAATAATATAACAAATGAACACTTTATTCATTACTTAACAGGTCCTGCATTATTTACAGCTGCAATTGAAAAATGGTTATATGAAAATAATTTTCCAGTTTTAAAAATTCCAAATGCCAATAATATTGTTGATATGCGAAAATATGTATATTATCATAAAAATGTTTTAAATGTTTTACGAAAAGAGGCATCACATGAGAACCCATGTCTAGTAAATCATTTATTCAGTGGTAGTTGGAATAATGGTTGGAAAAATGAAAGGAAAAACCTTATAAAAAAATAATCTTCGGAATCTCCATATAATTATAATAATTATAATAATTATAATAATTATAATAATTATATGGAGATTCCGAAGATTATTCATCTAACATATAAAACTCATAACTATCCAGAACATATTTTAGCAAAGTGGAAAAAACTGAATCCTGATTATACCTTTACATACAGCGACAATACCGATTGCTACAACTTTATAAACCATCATTTTAGTAAAGAATATGCTGATTTTTTCAATAGAATAGTCCATGGTCCGAATAAAGCCGATTTTTGGAGATTATGTAAATTATATATTGAAGGTGGTGTATATACAGATATAGATATTGAACCAATAGCTCCTATCAAAAATATAATATTAAATTCTACATTATGTAGTTGTATTGCAATGGATAATTCATCAATTTTCCAAGCATTTTTAGCGACAACACCAAAAAATGTAGTAATAAAATCATGTATTCAATCTTTTGTTAAAAATGCATTCAGAATGAATATGTTTAAATTATGTGGAAATAATTGCGGACCAACTGTTGACATGTATAATGTATTAAAACAAATATTAAAGCGTCGAGAATTAAAACCAAATGTAATATATAATTTAAAATCTGGAACCGCAAATATATCACATAGAATTTTATTATTTAGAGAAATAGTTGTAATTCCATCGAAAGGACTTGACGGTATATATGTAAAAAATCATCGAAATCAATTGATATTAAAATCTAGATTCGACGGATTTATCGAATGGAAAAAATCAATTGATAATAATCATAATAATAATCATCATAATAATAATCATAATAATAATCATAATCATAATCATAATCATAATAATAATGTCGTGGATATTAGATTAAAAGGTATGATTCTCAAATTTCCAAAAAATAATTTAACACAAAGAAATTTATATTTAAATCGCGCAGATAATAAGATACACCCAAGAAAATTATTAATTACATAAAATAAATATTAAGTAAAAGATTCTTCTGGCTTATTTAAAAAGTTATGGATCAAGTTATCTTTATTCGTATTTTGTATCTCTCCACTTAATAAACAGTTTTCGTATAATTTTCTTATAACATCATTTGGCGCCTCACTACCAGCTTTAAGTAGATGATGTCGTCTTAAATAATTCTTCATATCTAAAATTGTTGTTCTACGAATTTTATTATGCTCGGATGATATTTTTTTTCGTGTAGATGCATTTTTTATTAATACTGAAATTTTGCGATTACTTTTACCTAATTTATATTTAATTGATCGAGTATGAGTTCGAATTAGATTTCTTGGTTCTAAATTACTATTTATATTATTACTTTGTTGAATTTGTGATGAAAGTTCAGTTTTTATCTCATTTCTCATCTCATTAATATTATTTTTTATATTACTATTATTATCATTATTATTATCATTATCGTTAGTATTACTATAATTTTTCATTGTAGTATTTTTCCATTGTCTATATGTAGGCTTTGATCCATTTTTAAGACAGCCGTACGGTACAGTATTTGAGTCTTTTACTAAATTATTGTTATCTCCACAATTATCAACATTATGATCAACTAGATCATTACTACTATTATTAATAGTTTTAGTATTCAAATTACTGTTATAGTTAAAATTATCCGGAATAGTTATATTTACATCAGGTCTATTTGCTTTTAATGTCCTACTGTTTTTTTTTGATAATTGTTGCAAGAAAGAAAGAGATTTTTGAAATTCATTATCAAATTCTATACTATTTTCAGAAGTATTAGATTTAATATTATGGTTAATAATTTGTTTACTACTATCAGGTTTATTAGAATTCGGTTTATTATAACGCTGTATTTTCTTTAGTAATTCTCTTTTTAATTTAGACGAGGGAATAGTAGTATTAATCGATGAAATTTTTTGTGTTTTATTATGTGTTGGTTTTGATTTTTTTGTTGGCCCCATTTTAAATAATTCAGGATTTATAGTAATTGGTTTAATGTTACTCATCTTTATTTTATTAATTTAAAAAATAAATTAATAAAAACACGCAATTAATTGAATTACCCCTAAAATTATATAAGCATATCTATACCAGTATTAAAATCCATATGAATGTTCCAACCTAGATTTTTTAGTTTTTTATTACTAATATAATAACGTTTATCGTTAAATGGTCTATCTTCAATATATGTTATCCATTTATCATAATCTTCTGTTTTAATGATTTTTTTAATTAAAATTTTTGAGATATCCATAATCGAATATTCCATGCCTTCATCGCAACCAATATTATATATTTCACCAATTTTACCTTTCTTTAGAACAGTAATAAAGGCTTGGGCAGTATCTGATGAATGTAAAAATGCACGCACACAAGAACCATCTCCCTGGATAGTTATTGGCTCATTATTTTTTAATTGTAAAATAAAACGGGGAATAACCTTTTCAGGATATTGATTTGGACCATATACATTATTTCCTCTAGTTATAATGATAGGCATATTAAATGAATGGTTATATGATTGCGCAATTAATTCAGCCGCAGCTTTAGACGCTGCATATGGATTTGTTGGACATAATACAGATTGTTCTGTTTTACTATTTTCATCAATTTCTAACATTGATTCACCATAAACTTCATCAGTAGATACATGAATAAATTTTTCTAAATCTTTGCAATATAATCTTGTTACTTCTAATAAATTATGAGTTCCAATAACATTATCTTGTGTGTACTGTAAAGCATCTGTAAATGAATTTTGGACATGTGATTGCGCCGCAAAATGAATAACATGAGTAATATCATTATTTTCAAATATATATTTTAATAAATCATAAGATTTTAAATTTCCATTTATAAATGAATAGTTTTCTGATTCTCTTATGTCTTTGGTAACATTATTTTGATCACCGCAATAATATAATGCATCAAAATTAATAATCATAGTATTTGGATTACTTTTAGCAAAAATATTAATAAAATTAGAACCAATAAAACCGGCTCCACCAGTTACAAAAAGACATTTAATATTATCATTAGCATTAGCATTATGATTATTACTATCATTAGCATTATCATTATCATTAGCATTATCATTAGCATTATCATTATCATTAGCATTATTCAGTTTAACATTTAAATTATAAGTATCGTTGTATTTATATAAACAATCACGAATTGATGACTTTATATTTTTAACATTTGGATATAAACTGGTTAATCTAGTTGTATCGAGATAATTATTAGAACGATCACTTTCTAATATTTTACTTTGTTCTTCAACTGTAAAATTTTTCCAAGTAAAATTTGGATCTACAATTTCTTTGAACATATCCAAAATTTCATTATGGGATACTAGCCCAGGATTTGTGAGATTAATTGTTCCAGTTACAGATTTACTCATCATATCTAAAACTATAGGTAATAATTCAGGTAAAACAGTCATAGAATTTGGGATCGAACAAATCTGATCATAAGTAGTGATTTTTGTAATGAAATTACGCGGATTGACCTCATCAGTAATCGGCATTCTGATTCGAAGGTTTAAAACCGAATCATCAAAAAAATGCATCAATTGATCTGTGAATCCTTTCACTGTTGAATATGAAGAACCAAAAAAGTTTGGGAGGCACTTTTCAGTGAAACCATTTAATTCTTTACCAAAGGGATGGATATCATCAAATTTAAAAATACATCCTGTTCCTAAATAAGAATAATGAATATTCATTTCTTTTGATATCATAGCAAGAGCCAATGGTGAATATAAATTATCTCTTACATTATCTAAAATTTTTCCCTTTTGTTCTAGATAATCAATCGTAGTATATACTTTATCTTCAGTTTGACCATGTGTTCTTCCAATAAATGAAATAATATGTGTTGGTTTTTGTTCAAGTATTTCAGTTTTAAGTTCTTGAATATTATTCACGCGTGAATTACCACAGCAATATGCAGTATTATTAGTTTTTAAAATATCAATAAATTGATTACCAATCCATCCATTAGAACCGTAAACTAATATTTTCATTTATAAGTATATATTTTATACAATTTTTATATTGTTATTTATATTAATAACATAATGCAAATTGGAATAGCAGGCTGCGGATTTGTCGGTGGAGCTTTAAAAAAAAGCTTTGAAATTAATAATGTTAATCTGAAAGTATATGATAAAATTAAAAATTTAGATTCATGTGAAGATTTATTAAATTGTAATATAATTTTTTTATGTCTTCCAACATTGTTTGATGAAACTATTAATGAGTATAATAAATCAGCCATTATTGAGATGTCTGAATTTTTAAATGATAATGCTTATACCGGATTGATTGTTATAAAATCTACAGTTGAACCAGAAACAACAAATAAATTGTCAAAATTATTTGAAAAATTAAGATTTGCCCATAACCCTGAATTTTTAACTGCAAGAACTGCATTTGAAGATTTTCACAATCAAAAACACATTGTTTTAGGAAAAGGACCAAATTGTAACAATAATGATATAGAAATGTTACGTTTATTTTACAATAAGTATTACCCAGAAGCAAAAATTAGTTTAAGTACAAGTTTAGAAAGTGAATCAATGAAAATAATGTGTAATAGTTTTTATGCTAGTAAAATAATGTTATTTAATGAATACTATTTATTGTGTCAAAAAAATGGTTCTGATTTTAAAAAAATACTTGATTTAATGTTAGAAAATAAGTGGATAAATCCAATGCATACAGATGTTCCAGGACCCGATGGTTTAATGGCTTACGGAGGTGATTGTTTTCCAAAAGATACACAAGCATTAAATAAATATATGGAGGGTTATCAGAGTGAGAATTTAGTATTAAAAAATGTAATAAATGAATGTAAATTATTACGAAAAGAATAAATAATAATTAATGTATATATAATTATTATTAGTTTATTTTTCAATAAAATGTTGTTTTATTTTATCAATTTCATCATTTGTATAAAAACAATTAACATAATCATGATCTAAAAATAGTTGTATTTCTTCTTTCGTAAATTTAAGGTTTTGTTTTATATTTTCGTAAAACGGATGAGTAGTTTTATTATTATGATTTAAAACAAATTTATAAGGTAAATGATAATTTATAATTTTATTCCATTCTGTAATATTTTCAAACTTTAAAAATAGTAAAATAATATTATGACTATCATTAAAGTAATAATTTTTTTCTCTACTAAATTCTGATAGTAGGTCTATATCAAAATGTTTTTTATACATTTCTATTGAATATGGTTCTATTTGTTTTTTTTTTCTTAAAAGATTTTTTTTTATTATTTCAGTAATAGTATTTTGATTATTTATTTTATTTATTTGACATAATTCACATTCTGGTCCATGTTTTCTATCAATTTTTATATGCTGAAATATGCGTGAGATTTCTAAATTAATGGGAATTCTTGTAGACTCTATTATTATTGGTTTAAAATTATATTTATTTCCAATATATATAATTAGATCATATAAATCATAATTATTATTTGTTAGTAATTTAGTATCATATATATTTTCAAAATATCCAACATTATGCCAATGTGCAGTATTTATATTTGGAAATCCCATCATAATACTACTTGAGCCTGACTTACCATCGCCAATATAATAAATTTTAGGAATAAATATATTAATATATGAAGAATTTTTATTTATACATATCTCTTTACGTCTGTAAAATATTAATTTTATTATATCATCAAATATATGCATTATATATTAATAATAATAATAAATATTTAATTATTATTATTTATATAATAATATATATATGAAAAAAATTGTAATAATAATTGGAGCAAGACCAAATTTTATGAAAGCATTTCCTGTATATGAAGCTTTAAAAGAAGATTTCGAATTAACATTAATTCATACAGGACAACATTTTGATGCAAAAATGAGTGATATATTTTTTAATCAATTAAAATTTCCAAGACCAGATATTAGTCTAACATTAGAAAAAAAAACAAAAGCTGGTGACTTTGATGATAAAATGTATGTGAATAATGGTGAATATTTGAAGGACAAAAACGCAGTAATCCAAGAATTAATGAATTATGATGGCGATCTTGGACAATTAGGAGAGATAAGAGATAAATTAAAGGTAGAATTCAAGAAACTCGAGCCAGATCTAGTCATTGTGTTTGGTGATGTAACTAGCACATTATCAGCGGGATTAGCTTCAAAGTTATTAAATATAGATATAGCACATGTGGAAAGTGGATTACGTAGTGGAGATATGCTAATGCCCGAGGAAGTGAATCGTGTGTTAACCGACCATATTACCAAATATTATTTTATTACAGAACAAAGTGGTGTAGATAATTTGAAAGCGATTGGTGTTACAGAAAATGTATATTTGGTAGGAAATACGATGATTGATACACAAAAGAAATATTTACAACAAGCGTTAGATACTAAATATCATGAAACATTGGATGTAAAATCGAAAGGTTATGTGTTAATTACTCTTCATCGCCCTAGTAATGTGGATGATTTAAATAAATTGAAAGAAATATTTAATGATTTTGAAAACTTGAGTAAAACAGAAACATTAGTATATCCTATTCATCCTCGCACTAAAAACAATTTGGAAAAATTGGGTTATTTACAAAAAGTCCAAGAAAATCCAAATATTATATTGGATGAACCTTTGGGTTATTTGGAATTCACGTGTTTAATGGCTAATTGCAAATATTTGGTCACTGATAGTGGAGGATTACAAGAGGAAAGCACAGCTTTAAACATCCCATGTTTTACTTTACGTGAAAATACTGAACGATCTAGTACATTGATTGAGAATCATGGAACGAACCAATTAATAAGTAAAATTAGTGAAATAGAATTGAAAGAATGTAAAGGGTATATGGATTTATGGGATGGAAAAAGTAGTGAGAGAATTAATAATATATTAAGTAAAATACTGAAATCATCTCAAAAAAATATATTAATATGTTTTGGAACAAGACCTGAATATATCAAGGTAAAATCACTAATAGATAATTTACCAAATATTAAAACTTGTTTTACCGGTCAACATACAGATTTATTACAAAATATTAATGCTGATTATAAATTATCGATGGATAAAGAATTATCAGAAAATAGATTAAATAATATATTTTCAAATATTTTATCTTACAATATTTTTGAAGATATAGAATATGTAATGGTACAAGGAGATACAAGTACAGCATGTGCGATGGCATTATCAGCATTTAATCATGGGAAAAAAATAATTCATTTAGAAGCTGGATTAAGAAGTGGTAATTTAAAAGATCCTTTTCCTGAAGAAATGAATAGACAAGTTATAGGTAGAATAGCAGATATTCATTTGTGTCCAACTGAATTTAATAAAGAAAATTTACTAAAAGAAAATGTATCTGGCGTAATTAATGTAGTAGGTAATACAGGTTTAGATAATATATCAAGAGATGGATGTAAATATAATAATCATGTTTTAATAACAATGCATAGACGTGATAATCATCATAATATGGATAAATGGTTTGAAGAGTTAGAAAAATTAGCAATTAAATATCATGAATTAGAATTTATGATACCACTACATCCAAACCCAAAAGTTCAGAAACATAAACATATTTTTAAAAAAGTTAAAGTTGTTCAACCTATGTGCCATAGTGATTTAATATCTTATGTAAAAAAATCTAAATTTGTTATAAGTGACAGTGGTGGATTACAAGAAGAATGTAGTTATTTAAATAAAAAAATCATTGTATGTAGAAAAAGTACTGAGAGACCTGAAAGTATTGGAATACATACTTTTATGTGTAGTGAGCCAGAATTATTAGAAGATTTAGTGGATAATATTAATGAAAATTATGAAGTAGATGATGAGTGTCCTTATGGTAATGGCAGAAGTTGGGAGAAAATTATAAATATATTAAATAATAATACAATTAATAAATTAAATTCAAAAATCAGTTTTAATGGTAGACAAATTCTTGATAGTAGAGGCAATCCTACCCTAGAAGTTGATGTCTTATATAATAATAAATTAATTTCAAGAGAAGCATGTCCATCTGGCTCATCAACAGGAAGCAATGAGGCTATTGAATTAAGAGATAACAACAACGAATACTCCGGAAAAAGTGTTAAAAAAGCAATCGAAAATGTTCAAAAAATTGTAAAAAGTATAAAACCAACTTATGATTTATTAACAAATCAAATTAATTTTGATAAAAAATTATGTGAATTAGACGGAACAGATTTAAAAAATAATTTAGGAGGTAATACAACTACAGCAGTTTCTTTTGCAGCAGCAGCAGCAGCAGCAAATTTATTAAATATGGAATTATTTGAATACTTTCATGAAATTTATAACAAAAATAAGATATATACGATACCAACTCCTATGGTTAATATATTAAACGGAGGAAAACATGCTGGGGGTAATTTAAAAATACAAGAATTTATGATAATTCCAAATGAAAATTGGTCATTTGAAGATAAATTACACAATATAACAAAAGTTTATAAAAAATTAGGAAAAATATTAGTTAAAAAATATGGTATTAGTTCTAAAAATTTAGGCGATGAGGGAGGATTTGCACCTCAATTAGATAATGCATACGAAGCTTTATCTGTAATAGAAGAATCTATACATGATGCTGGGTTTGTAAGTGGTAAAGATATATTTTTAGCGTTAGATTGTGCATCGAATGAATTTTATGATTGTGAGAAAAAATTATATGAAATAGAAAATGGAGTATTTTTAACAAATATTGAATTGGTAGAATATTACAAAAAATTAATTCATAATTATCCTGCATTAATAAGTATTGAAGATGGTTTTCATGAATTTGATTATACTGGGTGGAAATTATTTAACAAAACTATGGGAGATAAAATAATGATTGTTGGTGATGATTTATTTACAACAAATATTAAAACAATAAAAAAGGGATTATTAGAAAATTGGGCAAATTGTCTTTTATTAAAAGTTAATCAAATCGGAACAATTTCAGAAGCAATAAATGCTTCTCAATTAATGAAAAATAAAGATTTAAATGTAATTGTGTCACATCGTTCTGGTGAAACCAATAGTTCATTAATATCAGATTTGTGTGTGGGTATAGGTGCAAAGTATATTAAAATAGGAGCACCGGCGAGAGGAGAACGAGTTGCCAAATATAATAGATTATTGCGTATTGAGGAATATATTACAAAAAAATTATAATAAAATTTTTGTATTTTATATTTCTCATTCGTATATATAAATGTGTGGTATTTTATTACATTTACGAAAAAAAACAGCAAATAAAGAAATTAATAATAATGATGCATTTATAGAAAGTTTAAGTTCAAGAGGTCCTGATAGTAACGGAATTATAAATTTTAATAATATTAGTTTGATACATACAAGACTAGCAATTCAAGATGAAACAGATAATGGAATACAACCGTATGAATTTAATGATTGTATAATAATATTCAATGGAGAAATTTATAATTATAAAGTTTTAGAAAAAGAATTTAATTTACAGGTAGATTTAGATACTGATTTAATTATAAAATTATATCAAAATAATAAAAATACTTTTTTTAATGAAATTTTACCAAAGTTTGATGGAATTTTTAGTTTTATAATTTTAGATAAAACATTAAATAAATTTTTCGTTGTTCGTGATATGGTAGGAGTAAAACCCTTATATTATTATGATGATTCAGAATTTTTATGTATTTCATCATCAATCAAAAGTTTTTCCAATTTAATTAATTTTGAAATGAATAAAAATAATGTATATGAATTTTGGAATTTTAGACAATGTTTAAATAATAAAACTATTTTAAATAATGTTGAAAATTTTAAGAATAGTCATTATTATGAGTTTGATTTAAATGGTAATTTAATTTCTAAAAAAAAATATACTAATTTTGAAGAACAGAAAAAAATGGAATATAGTTTAAATATTTTAAAAGAAAAAGTGAATAATTCAATTGAATATAACTTAATTTCAGACCCTAATGTAAAAGTTGGGTTTTTTTTAAGTGGAGGATTAGATAGTTCATATATCTATAATTATTGTAAAATTAAGAAAAATAATTTGTACTCATATTCTATTGGATTTAAAAACTGTAATGAGTTTGAATATGTTAATAAACTAATAAATCATGAATCTAAACATAAAAATATAGAAATTTCTATTGAAGAATATTTAGATATAATGGTAGATTTAATTGATAATAAAGGATATGTCTTGCAAGTTCCTAACGAAGTTTTGATTTCAAGAATTTGTAAAGAAGCAAGACATGATTGTTTGAAAGTATTGGTTGGAGGTGAAGGTGCTGACGAATTATTTCATGGATATGGTAGAATATTTAATTTATTTTTAAAAAACACAGATGAAGATTTCATAGAAAGTTTTATTAATGAATATAGATATAGTAAAGATGATAATCTTTTTAAATTTAAGTATGATAAACAAAACATTTATAATTTTTTTAAACAATTTGATAACGATGAAATTCATAAACAGGATTTGATATCAAAAATATTTTTAAATTTTCATATAGAAGGATTGACAACAAGGTTAGATTCTGGTTCAATGCATAATTCAATAGAATCACGAGTTCCATTCTTAAATCAATCACTTATCAAGTATGTTTATAATAATGTACCAAGAAAAGAAAAAATAAAAAGAGATTATGATGAAAATATCAAATACACTGATTATAAAAATTTATCAGAAAACAAAGATATTCCAAAATATTGTTTAAAAAAAATAGCGGAAGAGATATTACCTTTCGAAAATATATATAGAAAAAAAGTTGGTTTTATAGTTCCTATAGAAGATATTGATAATAAATTTGTGCGTAATCTTGTTTTTAAAATTTTATCAAAAGGCTACATTAATAAATACAATTTTTTTAGTAAAAAAAATATATATGATAAAATATTCAGCAAATCCAAAGAATTAAAATATATTATATTTAATCTAATAAATTTTGAAATATTTATACAATTGTTTATTGAAAAAATACACATAGATAAAATTAAAACATTTATATTAAATAAAGATTTTACAGTTGGATATACCTGCGGTTGTTATGATATGTTTCATTATGGACATTTAAACCTTTTAAAAGAGGCAAAAAAACAATGTGATTTTTTAATTGTTGCAGTAACTACCGATGAAAAAGTTGGATATAAAGGAAAAACAGCAATTATAAAAGAATCCGATCGAAAAGCAATTGTTCAAGCGTGTAAATATGTTGATACTACAATATACCAAACAGATCATGATAAATTTGAAGCATGGAAAAAGTTAAAATATGACGCATTGATAGTTGGTGATGATTGGAAAGGTCACGAAAATTGGAATAAATGGGAAAAACAATTAAATGAAGTTGGTTCAAGGATTCATTATATACCATATACTAAAGAAATATCAAGTACTAAATTAAGAAACAAGCTAAAGAAATGAATTAACTAATTTTTATATTTTTATATTTTCAATATATATAGATGGAAGAATTCAAAAAAAACTTATTATCTAAAAATCAGAATTTTGAGATGGTATTATTTTTTAAATTAGTAATTAATTTTTTTGATGATAATAATATTAAATATTACTTATATGGAGGAACATTATTAGGAGCTATAAGAAATAATGGTTTAATACCATGGGACGATGATATTGATATTTGTATTTTAGAAGAAGATGAAAATAAATTAAGTAAATTAATTAAAACTGCAATAGATTATGGAATAGAATTAATTTATAATCCTATTGATACATGGGGTATAGAAAGAGATACATTTATTATGTATCCAATATATAAAACAGAATATACTGTATTTTGTGATATATTTATTTATAAAAATACTGGAAATAATCAATTTAATTATAAAAGTTCTATGTATATAAAACATTTTCCTGGTAGGGAAATTCATTTGAATGACTTTTTAAATTCTACAAAAAAATATATATATGATTTTGAAGTAAATATAATTGATAATTATGAAAAATATTTTCAAAAATGTAATTTCAAAAATTATAATGAATTATGTATTATTTATCCTAGACATACTAATTCATCTTTAAAAGAAAAATTAACATTTCAAGGAACTAATTATGCATGTTATCAATATGAAATTAATTTAGAAGATTTAAATAGTTCAATTTTAACAATTTTAACTGAAATTAAATTGCGCACCAAAAATTTTGATGTAAACTTTTATAGACAAAATAATGAGGATATTGCGTTCTATACAGATGATGAATTATTTATTCATTGGACGAAATACGGATATTATGAAGGTCGAAAATCACATAATTAAATTTTATTCATTAAAAATATTATTATATTTTTAATGAATAATATTATATAATATTATTTAATGATAAAATGATATACTTTTAATTTTTGTATTACGTATATCTGTTGGAATAATATTAATATATCTTATTTTGTGTTTATCAGGAATAATTACTTCAATATTAATTTTACTATTTTCAAAATTAACAATTTCTTCATGCAAATCATAATATAATTTATTATTTTCATCTAATAAATCTAATTGTTTATTAAAAGTAAAATTAGAAAGTTCGTTTATATTATGTAATTCAATAACTAACTTAAATTTACTTAATTTATTATCTAATATATGTAATCTAAAAAATAAATTATTATTAAAATTAACATTTTCTAAATTACTTTTCAATTCACTCGTTTTATGAGAAACATTACTTTTATCAACTAATATGAATTTGAAATATTTTCTCATATTGTTTATATCAGACGTAACATTTCTATAATTTATTATATTTAATTTAATACTGTTATCGGTCTCTTGATATAAGTTTGAAATTATATTATTCAAGATAATTGCGTGGGAATTAATTGAATAATGGCTTTGTATAAATTCATGCCCTTTTTCATTATTCAATATAATTCTGTTTTCTAGAATTCCTATTATTTTTTCTGAAAGTTCTTTATGATTCTGGGATTCAAATAAACAAAATAATTCATTATATTGATTTTCCTTTGCAAAATCATAACATTCTTTTATTCCGATAATATCACTAGCTATAATTTTTGTGTTACAAGATAATGCCTCACATAATATAACTGGAAAACCTTCTAATGTGGATGGAATACATAATATTTCAAATTCATTTAACAATTCATTTACCTTACTAGTAGAATTGTAAAAATTAATTGTTACATTTAACATTTTCGATAATTCAATATATTCGTTTTTCATTCCATCATCTTTTCCATATATACATAATTCGTATTTATCTAGTAATTTACTGTTTTTGATTAAGTTAATAGCTTGAATAAAAATATCAACTCCTTTAAATTTATTATATGATCCGATTATTCCTATTCTTGTCCTTATTTTATTATTAGGTTTAAATAGTTGTGTATTAATTGGATGGTTTAATTTATAGATTTTTGTTTCATCAAAGTTAGAACAATTCTTTATATGTTCTTTTAAAAAATTAGAATGAGTTATAATACCATTTAAAAAATGTTTTTTATTATCATTTGTATCTTCTCTATGAACAAATTCAATTATAGTTTTTTTTTTTGTTAATTCATCATAAGCATTTTGTACAAAATTAGGAACCCAATGAGAAATAATAACATCATAATCATCTAAATATTCAATTACTTCATTATAAGTTTTCAAATTTTGAGTGAATTCAAAAGGTTTATTATTATGATCTATTTTACCATTACAAATAAAAACATCACATCCTAACAGTTGTTTATGTAAATTAATAATACTCTCAACACCACCATTTATACAATTCTTTGTAATGATTGCTATCTTTTTTTCTCTAATATCAAATTTTTTTATTATGTCTATTATTTGTTTGTCCCATTTTGTTTTCAAAAACGATTCCTTTACTATATTTTTGGCATTGTTACATATCTTTTCGTGTATACTATCATAATTATCTATAATATATTTTAATTTATTGCATATACTTTCCTTAGTGTTATCACATAAATATCCATTAAAATTATCAATTATTAGATTTGGTAATCCGCCAACATTTGTAGATAATACTATATTATGTGTAGCCATACCTTCAATACAGGATAAACTTGTTCCCTCGGAAGCAATGGTAGGAATAACAACAATATTTGATTTTCTATAATAGTTAATGATTTTATCGAAATCTGTGGTAATGAAAGAGAACCTTTTATCAATTGATTCTAGATTTCTCAGGATGTTACCATCTTCACCATCTCCACACCATATAAAATTTACATCGTCTTTTATATTATCTAATAAATATGGAATTATTTTCGACCCGCGATAGATATTTGCTCTTCTAGGGAATAATATGGTTAATTTATCATCATAGTTCTTGTCTTCTTTATTTGTAATAAATTCATCACTAACAAAATTAGGTACATAATGAAATTTATTACTTTGAAAGCTATAACCCCATACACTTCTTACAAAATTAATATAATTTGTATCAACACAAATGATTTTCTTACATTTAATAATTTGTAGTTTCAATAAATGGTAATACTCACTATTCTTTTCTTTTCTATCAAACCATATACCATGATTAATCAATAATGAATTTCTTATAATATTATTAGAACAACATAGCTCAGGCATCATATAAATAACAAAATTGTATTTATCTTTAATATAGCCATTTATAAAACTTGAAAACCCAATTGCAAACTCATCATTATATTTAAACTTGTTTTTATGAATATTTATTTTAGCTCCATTATAATGCATAACTAAGTCCTCATTACCTAATTGATGAATTTCAATATCGAAATTGGAGTTTTTTAGTATTCTAACCAGTTCATTACAATATCTTTCACCACCACCTATACTAGGTTTTAAAGTAGTCCAGTTTAAATACATGTTAGTAACTATACCAACTTTAGGTCTAAATACAAATGGTTCTTTAATATTAAACATTTTATTATATAAATTGTCACAAACATCACTATAAGTTATAATTTCAGTAACATCCATATTTACATTATGTTTAATTATTTCTTTTCCTGATGCCATATATTCCCATAATTTACATGGATTCACATATTTTGTTAATTCACAATCTTTAAAAGGTAAAAAACATTTATCAAACCAACTCAAGTAATATGACAATTCATCGTATGATTTATGATCTAACCACGTTATATTTGAATGTTCAAATCTCATATTATATTTCGTATTTCCTTGTATTCCACCAATCATTATAATATGATATTTATTTTCATCTGCATGTTTTCTAATAATGTCATAATCTAACCATTCTGAAAAAGCTCCGTAATATCCTAATAATGGTTTATCTGTTTGTGGAAAGTCTATTGGTCTTTGACCAATTTTATTTTTTGCTTGTGAAAAATGTTCATAATCACACGCATTAGATATGTAAGTATATTCTCTATTATTATCAATTTCATTTAAAAAATTAATTAAATCTGGATGGGAATAAATTACATAATTAGAATTTTTTACGCATTTTTCTAAATTAAGTTTCCATACTTCAAACTCACCTATCGGAGCATCAATTAAATCATATATTTTTTTATATTCTGACTTATCAGTAATTTCATTATATAATCGTGAATCAGTAAAATACAAGTATTTATCATTATTGTTTATAAAATTAAATACACAATCTTTTAGATGATATGGAACAATTAATACTCCGTATTTTTCATCAATTTCCACGTTTTCTATATTACCTATAAATACTTTGTTGAATATTTTATCAAAAAATCTCATTATTTGCTGAGGTCTTTGAAATAATATTTTATAATTTGTCTTGGAGTAATAAACTATATTAGCTTTATCATTATTTAAAAAATTCCATATTTTTAGTATATTTTTTTTTAATTTAATAATATTCTCATTTTCTTTAACATATAATGAGTCAGGATGTCTAATATAATCAATTAATGTATCATCTTCATACTCATATTTGACTCTCCCAGTTTTAAAAGTTCTGATAAGATATTCCCAATCTTCACAACCATTTATGGTTGTATTGTATAATCCTATTTTTAAAATTGCTTCTTTTGTCCACATAAAACTGGCACAACCCTTAAAATCATTGATTAAATTTTCAATATTATATTTTATATTTATTTTTTTTGTTGTATTATTAATTTTATTTACTAAATTAAATGATGAATATTTAAAATAATTATTATCATTGATTAATTTTTCTAAAAAATCGTCATGATAAATATTATCATCTGAAATCCATGTAAAAAAAGAATATTTATTTGTTTTATCATCTTTTAAAAATTGTATTCCTTTATTTAATGTATTAGCAATATTCAAGTTTTTTTTATTTTCTTTAAAAATAAGATTTAAATTTTCTTTATATTTATGTTTAATATTATTTAAAGTTTCTTTATGGTGATTATTTGATCCATCATCTATAATGAGCAAATGATAATATTTATAAGTCTGTTTATTTATCATGTTGATAATATTTTCAATATTTTCAGATCTGTTAAACGTTGGTAAAACTATTAAAACAAAATATGGGTCATTACTTATATAATTATCTATGTTCCAATTAAATTGTTTATATAATTTATTAATATCACTTCTAGGTGTTATCGATGAATTATCTAAGTCTGATATTATTACATTAGGTTCATAAACATATGTTTTATATTTTTCTTGTAAAATAAGTAAGCATATATCACTCGGTAGTAAATTTAAATTTAATAATTCTAAATAATCATCAAACACATTATTTTTTAAATAAATCGCAAACGTGCCTGTTATATTTTTACATTTATATTGAGAATTATTTACAAAATAATCTTTATGTTTAGATGCTCCAAAATAAATAATATCCGCATTTTTTTTTATATTATTAAAATTTGAAAGTAGTTTTTTTATATTATTATGAAATAACACATCATCTTCAAATATAACTAATTCACTTAAATTTCTTTCTTTAGCATTATTAATAATATTAATAAATGAGTTAATATGACCATATTGGTATTTATTATTAATTCTTTTATGTAATTTATCAACATATTTATTTAATACTTTCGTAATTTGTAATTTAAAAGTACCATTATAATTATCTAAAATCACAGAATCCGGTTTGTTTATAATTGCTTTAATATTTATATCTATAACATCTTCTATTTTTTTACATTTAAAAGAAATTATATTTTTAATATTAATATTATTTGTTACATAACTAAGGCTTTTGTGAGGATTAAAAAATTTAGACCCATAAAGAAAATAAACATTATCTAATGAAAAAAAATTATTGAAAATACTTTGTATTATTTGTAACCCATACATTTCATACTCTTTCACCTTTGTGCTAACTTCTCCATTATCACCCCATCCATTTTTACGCCAACATATACCAATATCACTTGTTGCAATTTCATAACAAGCATCTCTGTGACTCAAATTATGTTTAAAAGTAATACCTTTTACTCCTTCTTTAATATATTTATTGACTTTTTCAGTGAATTCTTGGGTTCCATGTATTTTTCCATAGACTATTTTTAAAATTACTTCTGGACGTTCTAGATGTATTTTTTTGAATTCTTCGATATTTTCCAATATATTTTCTTCATCACGAAGAGTTCCGCAATATATTAAACGTATTTCTTTGTCGTTTCTCTCTTCAATATTAAATTCATACTTATATGAAAATGGTTCTACAATATGTATTTTATTTTCTCGAATATTATTTTCAATATATAATTGTTTTAATTTATCACTTTGAGTAATTATACTTAAAAACTGATTATTCATTTTTTTTATTGAACCTACATGAACATCAAGTCCATATAATATTGTTTTTGACAAATATGGTTTACCTATTAAATTCTCTAAAATTTCATGATTTCGTATAAAAATGATGTTATTATTATTTGCTTGTATATCTAATTCTTCAACTATCTCTCTATTATTTTCTTTAATTATTACTGTATAATTATTAGATTCCAAATTTCTTGTAAATGTTTGTGATACAGGATACCTAGATAATAATGTTATTTTATTATTATTTTTCATTAATAAGTTCATATAATTGGATATCATAACGGTATCTCCTGCTGTAACATTTAAATTCGAACTAGGATTTATTAATATATTTATATTTTTCATTTCTAATATTTTTATATCTAAATTTTCTTTATCTTGTGCTTTAAATATTTTGAATTCTTCAAATACCTTTCGATCTTTAAATGGAACACGCTTTTCTTTATAGCCATGTTTATTTAAATGATTCCATGCACTTATATAGTTTTCTATACCATTTGGTTTTAGATCTATGCTCTCATTAATGTATAATTCCCAATCAAATTGTTTTTTGAAATATTCTTCATCCATTATATAATATTATGATATATAATATTATTTTTTTTGATTACTAATTTTTAATTCTACTTTTAATTATAGATACGATATCATCTAAAGTTTTCCACTTAATACCATATTCACTGTGATTATGTATAACTGGTATATTCATGGCTTCCATTTCTTGAACCATATTAGCGTTACCATCTCCGTGTGTTAATCGTAACCCAATAAAACATTGTTTATATATATGTGGCATCATTTCATATTCTAAATTTAGTTCTTCACTGAATATAAAATCGTAATCTGGTAAATTTTCTACAACTTTATCGTAATATTTTTTACCATAAATGTCGCCATTATCATGTTTTTTTTTAACACCATTATAAATAAATATTTTATCACCATATTCAGTAATCGGTTTAAATAATTGATAATCAACTATATTAAATAATATTTGAATAGAATCTATCTTATATTTTTTTAATCTAGATGTAATATTATCAGAAATTGAAATTAATATTATATCATCTAATTTTAATATTTTTTTTAACAAAGCTAAATTATCAATATCACTACCCCCAAATATAATATATTTTATTCCATTATGGTTTGAAATATTTTTATAATCATCATCTGTATAAAGACCAAAAAAACATGATGGGACATTGTTATTATTCTTATTATATTCGCATAAATTATTTTGGAATAATATTCGCTTCTTTAAATGTGACAAAGAATCTGATATATAAATTTGTTTTATAAAATGTTTATTAATTAATTCTGTAAAATCAGGATTTTCACTTAACCCTTTTAATCCATTATTTTCATTAATTGTTTGAGTTAATACTTCAGATATATATATACAATCCGAATTTTTATAAGATGTTTTTATTAATTTATTATAAAATATATAATCGGAACCTTGTTGAGAAACCCAACGAGACTTATTTTTATTTACAACATTAAAACATATACCATTAGTATCTATATCACCTTTTTTTAATAAATCAATATTATTTGGAAATATAATAATGTTTTCATTTATTTTTATTTTCCAAATGAGTATATTGTTACTATTTGCTTGTATTATATTATTATATATAATTTGTAAACTATTAGATGAGGTGAATTCGTTATCATCATCCATAAAAATTATCCAGCCATTTTCTACTTTATCTAATAATTCATTACAATATAAATTATAGAAAAACGGTTGATTACAATCTATATAATCAACTGAAAATAATGTAATATTTTCATATTTTGAATAATTATTTAGATATTCTAGACATCTAATATCATCATAACAAATATATATTTTTATTTTCTCCTTATCTATATTTTGATTTAATATACTATCTATACATTTTAAAAAATAATTAGGTCTGTAACTATTTCGTATAAGAATATTAATAGTGTTTTTTCTTGTCATTTCATTGATAATATCATTATTATGTTTTTTTTTATCTAATGCTAATTTTTTTTTTATTTCAATATCGCTATTTATTTTTTTTAATTTATCAATATCTGATAAATAAGATATTTTATTATTGTCAATAATATCTAATTGAAAAATTAAATTATCATTAATTTTTTTAATCTTATCAGTTTCGTCTATTTTATTTTTATACAAGTTTGTTTCCTTTATAATATTAATTTTTTGCAATTTTTTAAATTTTTCATCTTCGATTATCTTTTTATATTCTAATATTTGGTTATCATAACTATTAATGTCATTATTTAATGAATCAGATAATTGTTGGTCTATATTATCAAAATCTAAATGCAATGTTTCTATTTTATCTTGTAATTCTTTTTTCATTATAGCTATTTTATCTTCTAATTCTTTTTTCATTATAGCTATTTTTTCTTTTAACTCCATTTGAAGTTGTTTTTTTTGTAATTCATTTGACAATTTTTTATCTTCAATAGCTGTTAATAATTTTTTCTTAAATAACTCGGTTTTATTATATGATTTTTTATCAAATTCAAATTTTATTTTATTAATATTTTTGTTATAGTTATCGTTTTCAGATGATATATATAATACCGATTGTTTTATAATCTCATCTATATCTTTTTTAGATTCTTTTTTGTAATTTTCTATTTTAAGATTTATTTTTTCTATATTATTTTCAAAAAGTTCAATATCAATAATATTTTTTTCATATACATAGTTCATGCTATCAATATCATTACAAATATGATTATTAATAGAATGTAGATTAGAAATTATATTGGAGTTTTTATTTTCTATGTTTAAAATTGCATTTTGTTTTTTTTTCTCATTATTTTCATGTAGTTTTTTTTGTTCAAGACGATATAAATTGATTTTATCGTTTATAGAAAACCCTTCTCGTTTTGAAGCATCTGTTAATTTTTTTAGTGAAATTTTTGAATTCATCAATTAAATTAACAGAATAATATATCTCTAAAATTATTACGTATACATAAGAAAATCGGGTTTTTCTTCTTTTTCTTTGTTAACATTATCACTAAACAATTCAAAACCTTTTATTATATCATTTTCATTAATAAAAGTTTTTTTTTCTTCTGGCAGACAAAATACTCTGCGACTGTGTGCAATTTTGATTTTGGAAAAAAAATTTTCAATATCACGACCGAATGATTTAAAGTATAATTTATTATTTTCAAAAAATATTTTTGTAATATTATAATCTAAATTCCAACCATTATCATTTATTTTTTTAATAAAAATATTTTTTAATTCTTCAGATGAATAGGGTTCAATTTTATAGTTCCATGTAAAACGCGATTTTAATCCTTGATTATATGAAAAAAAACATTCTTGTAGTTCATTTTCGTAACCGGCGATAATAACCATTAAATTATCTTTATGATTACTAAGAGATTCACATAATGTATCCAAACATTCTTTAGAATAACTATCGCGTTTTTCAGAGTTACCTAGACTATAGGCCTCATCTATAAATAAAACTCCCCCTAATACACTATCAATAACTTCATTAGTTTTTATGGCAGTTTGCCCAAGATATCCAGCTATTAAATCGGATCGAGTTACTTTTTTGAACTTATTTGATGGTAAAATTTCCATTTTATTAAAAATTTCACCAATCATTTTAGCAATTTCAGTTTTACCAGTTCCTGGAGGCCCATATAAAACTGTATGCATATAGTCCGGATTACTATTTTCGCTAGTAATTTTATGCATATCTTGCATGTAATATATAATTTGATCACAAATACTTGTTTTTAGTTTTTCAAGTCCGATCATAGAGTTTAATTTTAATAGTGGTACCTTAATTTTGTGTAATTTATGAATATCAATATTATATTCAATATTTTGGTTTAATGGGTAATCATTAATTAACGATAATAAATCAGAGAGAGAGTTTATCTCTCTTTGAATAATAACCTTTTCTTTTTTTAATATAATATTATCAGGGTTAATTATTGTAGATTTATCATACATTTTACAATATGTTTCATTAATATTTATATTCATATCAAAATCTGTATTAGATAAAGATTTATATAGATTGGCTTCATCATGTGAATAAATTTTTTTTGTAGGTAAATATTTTTTAAAGTAAATATTATTATCTAACGCGTCCTTCAAATTTGCCATTAAATATAAATATAAATACAATTTTAAATACAATTTTAAATACAATTTTAATAAGAAAAAATGTGTTCTTATTAATATTAATTTATATTTAATATTAATTTAAATATAAATTGATATTAAATATTAGCTAAAAAAATAATACATAAAAATGACAGATATCATGAAAAGAGAATTAAATATGAATGAGGCCAGAGACATTTTAACTGAAAAAAAAGCACTAGAAGAAAGTGATGTTTCTGAAAAAGAGATTCCATGGGTTATTATCAATTCTTATTTTAAAAATCAATATTTAAAACAGTTAGTGCGACATCAAGTAGAATCATATAATGATTTTATTTCAAGACAGATTCCACATACAATAGAAATGTTTAATCCTGTATGTATTAGAACTGAACAGGATTATAATAAAGAATTTGATAAATATGCTCTAGAGATTTACATCACTTTTGAAAATTTCAGCTTACACAGACCACAAATTCATGAAAATAATGGTGCGACAAAGCTTATGTTTCCACAAGAAGCTAGACTTCGCAACTTTACATATGCATCAAATATGACAATTGATCTTAATATTAAATATGTTGTAAGAAATGGAAAGACTTTGGATAACTGTCAAACATTTTATAAAGTTCTTCCAAAGATTCACATTGGTAAGATTCCAATCATGCTTCGCTCAAATATTTGTGTTTTAAGTCAATATAAACATATTTCATCAGAAGTAACCGGTGAATGTCGAATGGATCCAGGAGGTTATTTTATTATTAATGGATCTGAAAAGACTTGTTTAGGTCAAGAAAGAGCTGCTGAAAATCAAGTATATTGTTTTGATGTTAGTAAAAATAATAGTAAATGGACTCATATGGCTGAAATCAAGTCAGTTCCTGATTGGAAATGTATTTCACCAAAACAAATCTCAATTATGCGTTCAACAAAAAGTAATTCATTTGGGTATGGATTATGGATTCAAATTCCTAGATTAAAGCAGCCGATTCCATTAGTGATTCTATTCAGAGCGCTTGGTATTATTTCTGATAAAGATATTTGCAAAAAAATTGTATTGGATATTGATAATCCTGATTATAAAATATTTGTTAATGAATTAAAAGCGTCTATTGTAGAAGCAAATACTTGCATTGATTATGAAAGTGCGATTAAATATATTACTAATAATGTGATGTATACTCCTTTAAATATGGATAAAGAACAAGGCGCTATTAAAAAGCGGGAATTTACCCTTGAGGTTTTAGAGAATGATCTATTTCCACATTGTCATGATAAATCTCAAAAGATTCACTTTCTTGGTTATATGACATTAAAACTAATTAAATGTTATTTACAATTAAGTTCGGTCGATGATCGCGATTCATATGTAAATAAAAGAATTGATTTAACTGGAACTCTATTAAATAATTTATTTCGGAATTACTTTAACAAACTCGTTAAAGATATGCAAAAACATGTAATGCGTGAAATTAATAATGGTTCATGGAAATCTACAGAGGATTATTACAATATTCTCAATCTAACAAATATTTATAAGATTATTAAATCAACAACAATTGAAAATGGTCTAAAACGAGCACTCGCAACAGGTGATTTCGGAATAAAGCAAACAAATAGTAATAAAGTTGGTGTTGCTCAAGTATTGAACCGACTAACATATATTTCAAGTTTAAGTCATTTAAGACGGTGTAATACCCCAATTGATAAAAGTGGTAAATTAATTCCACCTCGCAAATTACATAATACTTCTTGGGGATTTTTATGTCCAGCGGAAACCCCAGAAGGAGCTTCAGTTGGTGTAGTTAAGAACTTAAGTTATATGACAACTATTTCAATTAATTCTAATAGTAACCCAATTATTAATTATATTAAGGATTTTATTGAAGATTTTGAACAGTGTAAAAATATTGATGAATATGTTAAAGTATTTATTAATGGAGCATGGTTTGGTATTACAAAAAATCCAATTGATTTATACACTTCACTTAAAGAAAAAAAATACAAAGGAATTTTTAACATTTATACAAGTATTATCTTTGATTATAAAAATAAGGAAATTCGTGTATGTAATGATGCCGGACGATTAATTCGCCCAGTATTAAAAGTTCGTAATAATAAGATTACATATACAATGGACACTATTAAAAAATTAGAAAAAGGCGAGCTAGATTGGAATGATCTACTAACTGATTGTAAAATTGAAGATTCGGTTATTGAATATATTGATCCTCTAGAACAAAGTTGTTGTATGACAGCTATGAGAGTAAATGATCTGGATAAGAATGGTTCGAATTTTGTATATAAATATACACATTGTGAAATTCATCCAAGTGTTATTTTTGGTATCCTAGCTTCTTGTATTCCATATCCTGAACATAATCAATCTCCTAGAAATACATATCAATCTGCAATGGGAAAGCAGGCAATGGGTGTTTATGTTACTAGTTTTGAGAATCGAATGGATAAAACTGCATATGTTCTATCTTATCCAATGCGACCACTAGTAGATACTAGAATTATGAATATTTTAAATCTTAACCAAATTCCATCTGGAGAGATGGTTATTGTAGCTATTGGAACTCATTCGGGATATAATCAAGAGGATAGTATTCTATTTAATAAGGGTTCTCTAAATCGAGGACTATTTCAAGCAACGGTTTATCATACTGAAAAAGATGAAGATAAAAAAATTCATGGTGATGAAGAATTAAGATGTAAACCAGATCCCACTAAAACGAAAGGAATGAAATTTGCGAATTATGATAAAGTAGACGCAAATGGTATTATTCCAGAAAATACATTAGTTGAAGACAGGGATATTATCATTTCTAAAATTTTACCAATTAAAGAAAATCGCAATGATCATATGAAGGTTATTAAATATGAAGATCAAAGTAAAATTTATAGAACTAAAGAAGAAACATATGTTGATAAAAATTATATTGAACGAAATGGTGACGGTTACAACTTTTGCAAAGTTCGGCTTCGTACTGTTAGAGAACCAGTCATTGGTGACAAGTTTTCAAGTCGTCATGGACAAAAAGGAACAATTGGTAATATTATTCCAGAAGAAGATATGCCATTTACAGCTGAAGGAATTCGACCGGATATTATCATCAATCCTCACGCTATTCCTAGTCGTATGACTATTGGACAATTAAAAGAAACTTTATTAGGTAAAGTTTTATTAGAGTTAGGATTATTTGGTGATGGAACAAGCTTTGGTAATCTAAATATTAAAGATATTTGCAAAGAGTTACAAAAGGTTGGATATGAATCAAATGGTGAAGAAGTATTATACAATGGTCTAACAGGAGAGCAAATCACAACAAATATATTTATTGGACCTGCATTTTATCAAAGACTCAAACATATGGTAAATGACAAACAACATAGCCGTAGTATTGGTCCAATGGTAAATCTTACCAGACAGCCAGCCGAAGGTCGATCTAGAGATGGTGGTCTTCGTTTTGGAGAGATGGAACGAGATGCTATGATTGCCCATGGTGCTGCAAGATTTAATAAAGGTCGAATTTACGATGCATCAGATGCATTCCAAGTTCATGTGTGTAATAAATGTGGACTTATTGCATCGCATAATAATAAAACACATATTCATTATTGTAATACATGTGATAACCGTACTGATTTTAAATATGTTGAAATTCCTTATTCATGTAAGCTATTATTTCAAGAATTAATTACAATGAATATTGCCCCAAGAATTATGACATAAAAACAGTAATCTAATAAAAACAGTAATCTAATAAAAAAATATTATATGTATTTTTTTATTAGTCATAATATATATACACTATGACTAATTATATTATGTTTAGCCCAACTAAAAGAATGGAATATAAAACAACAGGATCTAGATCTATTGGACTTTCTGGAGCATCTGTATATTCTAATCGAAATAATAAATTAGCTTTTGTAAATGGTGCAAACCCCCCATCATTTTATCCAGCAAATCAAGGTTATACAAGCTATGGTAATGCTAGAAAAACATATATTAAAGATGCTGGTGGTGGTCAAGGATACCACGACTCGTCACAATTAACAGAATTAAAACGAATTACCGCAGTTGGTAAATCTACAACTCAACATCAAAATCATTTAGCAACTGGATTTTCCAATGGTGGTCCAGATAGATCATTTACTGCAACTGCTCGACAAAGAGCTAGAAGTGGTGGTTGTACTGCTCCTAAAAAGAAGGGAGCTTTAAATAATTCTTACAGAAGTGGTGGATCATCTAGATTAACAAGTTCTGGAAATCGTCAAGTCTATGCACCATAATTTAATTATTTTTTTTTATAACATTTAAATAAGTATATTAATAATACTATTAATGTTGAATAATATGTAATATTTATGATATCTTTTATATCAAAAAATTTAATTAAATCTGCTGTAGATAAATTTTTATTTTTGTCATCGTTTTTATTATAATTATCGCGATCTGGGTTAGATTCAAAAGACTCAATACATTTAACACCTGTAATAGTATTTTCCCCATTTAGAAATGAACAGGGATTTAAATTCTTAATATCAACGGTTGTTAAATATTGTGTATCAGTAGATTTATTATTATTAACATCAATAGTTTCTAGTTGTATTGCTTGACAATCGGGATTAGAGCCTCCCATAAATGCTTGAAAGATTGATAATGGGTTAATTTTTGCTAAATTTTCCATTGTTCCAGGTATTAAGCCTTCGAATTCTGTAAAATCAACACCTAGACCAGATGATATAAATGGAATACTTCCATTTGGAACATTATTAATATATAACGATCTAGTAACTTGGTTACCGCTTTTTACATCTTTACATTTTGCACCGGTTTTAAGAAAAAATTTGTCACCTAAAGGTCCGCCAGTTTTCGATGCAGATCCACCACCAGTCACTAATAGTTCAGTATAAGCAATTAGTCCGGCAATATCATTAGCCATAGCACCAAGATTACCATCACTAGACATACCTATTTGACTTGGGGCTTTAATTTGTTTATAATATTTATAATCAGGACCTAATAATGTTTGTTCAAGAGAGTCCAAGTCATTTAATACATCATTAAAAAAATTCATTTACTAATATAATAAAATATAATTATATTAGTAAATCAAATTATATTAAGTTATATAGTGTGATTTACATTCCAGATATTTGAGGTAAAGGTTTATCTTTTGGAATCGGTCCACCCATTACATTATGCCCAGCTTTAGTTATTTGATTAGCTATTTGCATTAATCCTTTCTGGTTTAATTTTACAGTATCGTCCATTTTTGATACCTTTTCTTTTAGTTTAATTAAATCTTCCATTTGAGATTTTAAAAATGTAATATTAGATGCGTTTTGCATACCGATAAAAGTTGGATTGCTTTCTAATTTTTTATATGGTTGATACTCTGTTTCTTTACCTGAATTTTCTAAATTTTCTACATTGTTGTGATAAAATAAATAATAAAGTATAATCAATATTAGCAATAATCCGAATATATATGACATTATATTATATATATATAATTATACTTGTGAATATACAATTATTATTTTCTATAATAATTATATATGAATTCTATTATTAACTATAATATATCTAATTATAAATGGCAACGTCAACCTTATGTCTCATGGAAAGGAAAATCAACTAACTCGGCGGTTCCAGTAAATTCAAAACCAAATAGTAATTATACAAGACCATCTTCAGCTGGGGCACCAATAAATAATATGTATAATAATGAAGCTAATGATTATTCTAGTCCTTTTGGAAAAGCGCGGCCATTGAAACAATACCGAAAACAGTTAAAACCGCCACGAAAAGACAATGGGGTATCATCGATTAAAGATCAAAGTCAAATTGATACACCCGGGGGAAGTGTATATTTAGGGGTTAATAGCACTGATTGTGTTAATTGTCAAGATGTTAATGTAAACAATTTTGTTGGTTCATCTAAAGAAAATATCAATCAATACGATAGTGCAAAAATAATCTCGCAAATTCATAAAGACGATAAATTCTATGATGATTGTAAGAATAGAGAAGTTTGCATTAGTTGTAACCCCGAAAATAATATTATAAAAAGTGCAGTAACATTAATTGATAAAAAATATTATTCTGATACAAAAAATTACTTGAAAAGTCGGGTTAAAAGATATGAACAAAATTTAAATATACATAAGAGAAAAAATATTGAATATATTACTAGAGATGGAACTATAATATACCCTTCAAATAATTCAAATGGAACACAGACTTTTGGAGCAAATGAATGTATACAAAAAGGGTGTAATACAACTGAAAAAATAGTCATATATAAACCAAGTAATCAACAATTCTCTCAACAAGGAGCTGTATCTTCTAGTTTAAGAACATTAAATCTTAAATACAATAATATAACAAATAACGGATCATCGTTTTATAGTGCATGGGGTAAAGAAGGTGCAAATGCTGGTAAATATAGTTCAGATGGTGGTGCGCCATATTTTCTTAAAAGTAAATACGAAAAATGTAAACCGCGAACTAGTACTCGCCAACCAAAAGGTGGTGCTGGTAAACATACAATTTGTTTCCACACCAATAGTAGTGATTTTGAATTACAGAGACGAACAAAGATTAATAGTACTCGTGGTACTGGAACTGGATTCATAATTACAAAGCAAATGACATTTAATTAAAAAACAATATTATCATTTATCCATTTTTTGATTTTATTATTTATAGGATTCAATATATAATATAAACTATTATTGTAGTCAATATAATTTTGTGGATTTTCTTTCATTAATTTTAAAGTATTATATATAATATGAAATTCTGATTTAGAATATAATTTTGTAATATTTATAAATATATCATCGATATTTTGATTTTCACTAGAAATACTAGTATTTGATAATAACAATTCAAGTTCTGTCTCGCTATTTTTATTATCAAGTAAAAGTTTGTACATTTTCAAAGTATGAAGTAATGCAGGATTATCTACTTGTTGATATGTTTGTATTAAATTATCTATACCATTACATGCTAATGTTTTAATTAATTCAAATAAACTAGCACCTTCTATTGAATCCATATTTTTATAAAACTTGTTAAATCTAACAACCGCGTTAAATAAATAAAATAAATCATCTTTTGAATCATTATAATAAGTTCTTGATATTGATTGACTCCAACAAGTTCCTTGAATAAAAAGTAAATTATTATATATATTTACCTTACTTCCTACAGGATAAAACCCCAAGCAAGCTATTTGAATTAACGCTTGCAATGGTTCTAAAATAATCTCAAAACGTTCTTTTTTTTTATTTTTAACAATGGCATTATATATTGTTAATACTGATTGCATAATAATTTATATATAATAGTAACGTGTGTTTAATATTTTTTCCCTAAATATTAAATACTTATAATTTTAATTCCATTGAGTATCTTACTAATATTGTAAATACAATAGCATGAATAAATAAACCTAACATTGTTGGACACCCAGAATTCTTATCTGCAATCTTACCAATTAAATTACCTAATAAACATTGAACTAATTTAAAAGTATAGGGGTTTGCAACTAATAAAAATATTACCGCACCAATAATAGAAAATTTCCATTTTTCCATATTTGAGGGTTTCATCATATCTTTGCAAGATTTACAATCACACGCCGGCATTATATAATATAATATAATATATTATTTATTCTGCAAGAGGAACAAAAATATTATTTTCTGTTATATTTTTTACATATGGTAAATTATATTTGATACACCATTGCAAACATTTTTGAATATTAATATTTTTCATACTTTCTAGTTTCTCTGGTTTATTATTATTATTTATTAAATATAATGTCGACACTATATTTTCAATTTGTTGCTGTCCAATTATAGCATTATATTCTTCTAGTTTATTTAAAAATAAATATGGAATATCGATATTAAGAAATCTAGATATTTTTTTTGCATTATTTATTAATTCATAGTTTTCAGATAGATGATTTACAATTTCTCTACTATCTTCTAACTTAAAATTTTTACATACTATATATTTTTCAGAATTAGCATATCTACTAGAATAAGGTTTGACAATATATATTTTTTCATAACATAATGATAATATATAAAGTAAATCTACAGAAGCTTCAGTAAAAATATCGAATACTTTTAATATAAAATTACCTCCCGTTTTTTGTATTGCTAGTGCAAATGAAATTTGATAATATAATAATTTTATACACATACTTTCTTGTTTGTTAAAATCAATAGAAAAATCAAATCCTCCATCACCAGTAACAAGGTCCATCGTGTTTCTATATTTATTGAGACAATATAATAGGTTTTCCTTATCACTTAAATCACCATTTTTTGATATTCCAGTCTCAATAATAACATTTTTATGTTTAGATAAAAAATGTGAACTTTTTTTCCATCCAGGAACATTATTATCATTACTTATTAATGTCATTCCATAATATTTATCATTTGGATTATTACGAAACCATTCAATTGCTTCTATAAAGCCTCCAGGGCCTTCAGCCAAATGAAAGGTATTTATTTTATCACTACTATCATTACTTTCATCAGAAACATTATATAATGATAATAGATTTACTATCTCAATTAATTTGAAAAATGATCTGGATAATGGTTTTAGTTTACATACTGACTGTTTATAATAAGGTATAGATGTATGTATATATTCATATGGATTTGTGTATTTTTTAAACACGTCCCATTCATTGCTGTATAAATCAATTTCTTTTTTAATATTATTCAAATAATTATGTAATGATTTTGAAATACCAGAATTACAAATATTATCACCCGAACATTTATCATCTTCATTATTTATAAGAATACTTACATGTTTACATGAAATAATATTGTGAATTTGTGGTAATAAATAAAAACTCATACGATAATATAATTTGTTTTTATATGTTTATGTTATTTTTTAAACAAATTTTGTATTAATATAGATAAAAAATTTGTTTAATCTTATTTACTATATAAATAAATAAATTATTCTGGAATTACTAATTTAATTTTTTTATCTTTTTTAACTGGTTTTTTAACAGATTTTTTTTGAACTGTTTTTACGGTTTGTTGAGCAATTAATGATTCTTCAATATCATCTTTTATTTCAGTATCACTTTTATCAGCTAATGCGTTACCAATATCGTTGATATCTACAGGTCTATTTTTTTTGTAAATAAAGTAATTATTTAAAAATGATACTTCCTTTTCTTTATCTGTAAGATTATTAGCTTGTCCATATTTATTTTTATTAGCTGCATTTTTATTAATTTCTTCTTCCATAATATAATGCAGTTCACTAAAAGAGCCAACTGAATTTGGAATATTTATTCTTTTAAGCTCATCATCTGTTAATTTTACAAAACCATAATTTTGCATTAGATTATCTAAATAATCAAAATTTACTAGATATTCTCGAAATACTTTATTAATCGATTCTTGATAGACATCAATGCTATACCCTAGACATGAATTATTATCATCAAATTCTTTTCTGTCATAACGTTTAGTTATTTCTGTAATTTTTTTATCATCACTCATTATTGTATAGCTTTCATTTTCTTTTTTATCTTTTAAGATATCAAAAATTTTCTTACCATTAAAGCATGTACCAATAAAATATCCCCCAATTTGTGTACACTCGCTAACATTTGTAAGAAAGTTTTGTAGAGAATTATTATTCTCAAACATATAATGCATTGCAAACTGAATTGAGCTAACATTAAAACCATTCTCTCCTTTACCATATATATTAAATACTCCTTTACCTAGCAGTTTTTCATTTTTACTTGCAACACCAAATACTGCATCAGTTATTTGCTTTCCTTTGTCTGAAAACTGGGCCTTTAATTTTTTTATATTTTGAGATGCATTTCCTTGAATAAACATGACATTTGGTAGTACCTTAAATTTCTTCTTATAATTTAAATATCGGGCACATGCACCATCTAATTTATTTTCTAAATTATCACGCGATATATCTAATCCAAATACAAATGAAATATTAGCATTAATCCATTTTGGTAAATCTCCACCTTTACCCATAGCATAATCAATTAATGTATCACCTTTTTTAGTAACCGATGAAATCATAATATTTTTAACAAATAAGTTGTGAAAATCTCTTAATCCTCGAGTTTTTGATACACCATCAAACTTATTGTAGTATATATCATCTTCACCTAGTTCATTGCTAATATTTTCTCCAGTTGTTAACATTCTTTTAGTAATTGGATTATGAATACTATGCCAATTACTATTTGCTACGTGATAAGCGTTACCATAATTCTTATTTCCAGCTCTAAAATCTGCAGTTTTATCATATCTAACACGTAGGGGTACCCACCGCCATTTAGATTCACGTGTTAAATCATATCTAAATTCAACAATCATATTATCTTCAATAATCTCATTGGCTTCTGTAAACATTTGCTTTTCACTCATATTATCAGTTGTAATCATAATGTTAGTAACACCAGCATCATTGTCATATGGATTTGTTGGAAAGAATTGTACAGGTTTATATGTATCTCCATTATCTAAATCATTATTTGAAGGGTAATTATCTTCAATAATATTAGCACATGGATTCACATAACCATGTTTTTTTACATCAAAACCGACTCTTAAAATTATAGTTTTATATTGATTAATTTGTGTATCAACTGTAGTGTCTATTCCATTTTGAAATATATTACCAATTATATCTTCACCATTTGGTGATTTTTTTGTAGTTATTAAGAAATCAACGGTGTTAAATTCTGGGGGTTTCCATTTAAGAGAATAATCCCATGTAACTTTAACTGATTTCGGCTCTTCACCCTTACTATTACTACCAACGCCTTTATCCATTGGTGTAAAAATTAACCCATCAGTTTCATATTCAAAAAGGCCATCTTTTATTTGCTCATAAATAACATTACATCCTTTAAAAATTGTTTGTTGTGGAGTTGAAATTTGAAATTGTTTATTCTCAATTCTAATAGGAGGAGATTTATTAGTACTATTAAATAATACTGGATTTAATGCTTGAATAAAATTAACAAGTAATGGTAATCTATGTAATTCGCTAGATTCATCACTTGATGAAGGTGTAAAAGATAATGATCGCACATCTTTATTATTTATAATATAAATATCAAATGCGGCATATAAATTAATATATTGTCCTTTCTTGTTATGTAAAATGTGCTCACCATCTAAAATACTGTTAAATAAATCTGAATTATTAGTTTGTGCACCAGTAAATTGAATATTCATGTTTGTTGTTAATAGATAAATTTTACCTTTTTTATTAATATAAAGAATTTTGCGATCCCCGTCAGCTTTATCTGTAACAGTATAATTTTGTCGAATATTAACAATTTTAGAATCACTATTAACAGGTGCAATATTATTCATTTGTAAAGTAAATGAACTTGGTCCAATAAAATCTTTTGTCTGAATTTGTTTGTTATATTTACTATCTTTCTTGATCATTTTTAGATATTCATTAGCAATTTCATTTTGTTCATCATACGATATTGGATAATTTGTTTCTTGAAGGCCTGTTAAAATATATTTTGATAATTTTTTAATTAGTAAATCTAATTCTTTAACTGATGAAAATTTGCTATCTTTTGTTATTTTATCGCTATCAATTTCTATCTCAATTTCATATTTTTCATTTTGATTAAAAATATTAGATTCTTTTATATTATATTCGTTTTTAATTGATTCTTTAACAATACTCATATCAATATTAACCGGAAAATCTTTGTGTGTGAAAGTAAATCGTTTAATTAATCGATAAAATTTTTTAATCTCTTTGAATTCGTTTCTTAAAGACGATACTTTATCACTTTCAAGACCATGTAATGTTTCAGTTTGGTATGAAACTCTAAAACTAAAATCATCAAAATTAACTGGATTTTCTACATCAGGAGACTGACTATCTCTAAAATATTCTTTACTTATTATCTTAATATTTTCCATAATATCACTATCTATAATCGGCAATTCATTGCTGATGCAATAATTCTGTATACTTTTAAGTCCATTTAATTCAACACGCAAATCATTATTTTTACTACTTTTTTCAGGTGAAATTCTCAAATAATATTGTGCGATATTAGATGCCTCAAAATCTAAAGATAATAATTTTTTAACTACATTATCATAATTTATTTTTGTAATTTTTAAACCTTTATTCAATTTACGAGTACCAAATCGGATTTCTAACTCTGCTTCCGAATATTCTTCTATAGTATCTTTCGATTCTAAATATAATTTTAATAAATTATTAAGTTGTTCAAAGGTTTTCTTTGACATATATAATATTTAAATATTAATATTTAAATTTGTATATTTAAATATCAATTTTATTGTTATTTATGTATCTTAAATTTTTTCAAGTATTTTCTCATATAAATCTTTCTTTGTTTTTAATTGTGATGTATCAATTTGTAATTTTTTTGCTATAAGTGATAATTCTTTATGTGTATAAGCAGATGCAGCTTTAATGGGTTTATTTGGATTACTAATATATAAATAATTGTCTCTATAATATTCAACTTTATTATCACAATTTAGCGGTATACTATCTACATTATCTATATTATTAATTATACTAATATTATTACCATCTTTCTCTTCATCATTTCCTGAATTTATTTCAATATACATATTTTTCCATGTATAAAGTAAATTTATTTTATATAATATACATAAAGCTAATAACGTTTGAATTCCAATTTTTTTTTCATTTAATAACTCATTTTCAATATGTGTTAATGTCAATTTATGAACTTTTAATTGCGGTTTAACTGTACGTAATCTTTCAATAGAATTAATTTTAAAATCTTTTTCTAATTTAAAATTACAATTATTATCATCCCATTCAGGAGTAACTAGTTTATAAAAACACCAAAATAGTTTATCTGTTCCATTTGGTGAATAATATTCTTGTTTAATTACTCTATTTTTATTATATAATGGTGGTTTAATATTTTTTGGTTTTTCATGTTTATTTAACGATTCAGTATTTTTTGTTGTAATAATATATTGCATATTTTCATTAGTTAACATAAATTTAGAACATCTTTTAATTATATCACTACTATGCATTGGCTACATTATATACTTCGCTATCTTTATTATCTTTATTAAAAAATTTATTCTCTATAGTTAATTTTTTTTGTTCAATATTAAACAAGTGTTTTTGTTGTTTATCAACATAAATAATATAGTCTTCTAGTTTTTGAATTATATTATCTGATATATCAACTAAATTAATAAATACTCCATTATTGTTTTCATTAATTGAATTAATTTTTTCACTATGAAAAATTTTTAATACTTCAATTTGGTGACATTTTTCCATTCTCTCTATTGTATCTTTTATAAGTAAAAGTTTATTCATATATATTATTATATGAATAAACTTTAAATTTATAATGAAATTTAATATATTATTTAGTTTATATATAACTATAATATGAAAAAATTAATTTTATTCGATGTAGATGGAACTTTAACAGAATCTGGAAAAATAATGGAAGATAAAACATTTACATTACTAGAAAAAATAAGTAATCAAGGATTTGACCTTGGTATAGTAGGTGGAGGTAAATTAGAAAAAATCCTCGCACAAGTTAAAAATGCATATTATTTTAAACATTTATTTACAGAATGTGGGTGTGTATATCATAAAAATATTGGTGGTAACATTTTAAAATTAGAAAATATTTATACTAAAAACATTAGAAATCATGAATTATATTATAAAATTAATATTTTAATAAAACTTGCATTATCATTTATTTCAAAGGTAGATTATGTTATAACTGGAAATTTTATAGACTTAAGAAATGGAATTATATATATATCACTTATCGGAATGGTAGCTATGGATATAGAGAGAAAATATTTTATTGAAAAAGACAAACAAAATAAATATAGAACACAATTAATAAATATTTTGAAAAACAAAGCCCAAGAATTAGATATTACAGATAAATTAACTATATGTGAAGGTGGTGAAGTTGGTATTGGTATATATCCCAGCGAATATGATAAGATGCAAGTATTAGAATATCTAAATGACTATTCAGAAATTCATTATTTTGGTGATAAATATGAAAAAAATGGAAATGATCATAACATAATAAATCATCATAAAGTAATTGGGCATCCGGTAAAAAATATTTTACAAACACAAAATATTTTGAATGAAATATATAACAATAACAATAAAATCTATAAATGATAATAATAAAATGTATAAATATTTACAGTATAAAACGTTATAGTAATAATATTAGTTGATTATATTGTTTATTAATTAAAAATTTATTTATTTTTTTACATTATATTTATAGGCATTTAAGACGCGTTCAAAAAATATGGATTGTTTTGACAATTTTGTTCATCTTCTTGTTATGAATACAAAGATTAAGAAATATTACAATTTTCATAAAGAAAAAAAATCTTTTATACCTTTGAACATTTAAAACGCCGACTGTCTTAATATTTTCAAATATTTTAAATTTTCTTCTTTAGACTGTATATTTGGGTTGTGTGATAATAATAATATATAATACCACTCGCATTCAGTTATAGGAATATTACCGCATGTAAAATATGTATTATTAAATGAAAATTTGCAATAATTATACCAATAATCTGGTATTGGTTCTCCAGTATTTTGAGCAAAATATGTATCTTTAAATATTACATTATCTTCATATTTTAATGTATATAATAGTCTGTTGGTTAATTCAAAAAAAAATAATGATGATGGATATGATCGACCTTGAAATAATCTATATTTTTTAAAATTATTTTTAAAATAGTCTATCATTTTAATATCTGATAAACTATCCACTTTTTCAAAATCATTTATTTTATAATTCATACTTTTTAACATTTCATCTTCATCATATTTAAAATTATTCATTATATCTATTTCAGTTTGAATAATTTTTTTGGTTTCATTTATATTATTTAAATCTTTTATTTTTTTTGGTAAATTCCAACTGTTTTTATCATTTTTATACCATTTAATTAAATCATATTTATCTATTTTATTTTCAATACAATTATATGTATAAATGCTATTTCTATAATGTGGAATTTTAATGACTTTACAATCAGATTTACAAAATTTAATTACTTCGCTGTTATTTAAAAATTCTCTATTTTTTTCAATTACTTGTAAAATTAAAATATCAGCATTTTCTATTATCATAATATGTTCATCTTCTAATTTGGTATTATCAACAAATTTTCTATTTTTAACAACATATTCATTCAAATAAATAAATTTTATATTGAAATCTTTTTTAAAGTTGTTATTCATTAATAAATATTTCATAATTTCAATTCCATGACAATCAAAAAATATTACACAATTTTTCATATATATATATATATATATATATATATATATATATATATATTATTTTTAC